>UMFT01008037.1_pt1 | contig 13399 bp, 10 predicted proteins | sample 1965081 | NCBI WGS metagenome assembly UMFT01 (sample SAMEA4836053, study PRJEB28245) | human gut metagenome | biome: gut microbiome; material: fecal sample | place: Denmark | collected 2008
ATATCATAACAAACGCGATTTACATTCTTCACTTCTTTCAGAATACGGTCTGTTATCTTCATCAGGATAGGCCAATCAATCGGCTCAATAGTAGCCGTCATAGCATCCACCGTATTGACAGCGCGAATAATAACCGGCCAATCAAAAGAACGAGCATTATCACGTACACCCACAGATTTAAAATCAGGCACTACTGTAAAGTATTGCCATACTTTTTTATCCAGTCCGGCAAGTTGGAACTCCTCACGCAGAATGGCATCGGATTCACGCACTGCCTCCAAACGATCACGTGTAATAGCACCTAAACAACGTACACCCAAACCAGGTCCAGGGAACGGTTGACGGTAAACCATTTCATAAGGTAAACCTAACTCCAAGCCACAAGCACGAACTTCATCTTTAAATAATTGGCGCAATGGTTCTACAAGTTGGAATTTTAAATCTTCGGGCAAACCACCTACATTATGGTGAGATTTCACCATTTTAGCAGTTTTCGTTCCACTTTCCACAATATCCGGATAAATAGTACCTTGACCTAAGAAATCAATACCGTTCAGCTTACGCGCTTCTTCTTCGAACACACGAATAAACTCGCCACCAATAATTTTACGTTTCTGCTCCGGATCTTCTACACCAGCCAACTTATTCAGAAAACGATCGGTTACATCTACATACACAAGATTTGCCTTCAACTGGTTGCTGAATACCTCAACCACATCTTCAGACTCTCCCTTACGCATCAAACCATGATTAACATGTACACATACCAGATTGTTACCAATAGCTTTCAGAAGTAAAGCAGCTACCACAGAGCTATCAACTCCACCCGACAGGGCCAACAATACTTTCTTATCGCCCACCTGACGCTTAATCAATTCTATCTGGTCATTGACAAAGTTCTTCATGTTCCAGTTAGCTTCAGCTTTACAAGTATCGAAAACAAAAGACTTTACTGCAGCCTTTATAGCCTCGATATCATCTGTAAATTCTGCCAACTTCACTTCACAAGTTGCTTTATCATGCCCTGCAGCCATGACAGGAATTCCCAAAGTATAGATAGCCGGATTTATATCAATAGCAACGCCATCGATTACATTATTCGGACCACCATTGATAATAATACCCTTTACATTGGGCAATGCTTTCAGTTCTTCTACTGTGATATCGTGAGGATAAATCTCACTATAAACTCCTAATGCACGGATGGCGCGAGCCAATACCGTATTCTCATGACTACCCAAGTCAAGGATAACAATCATATCCTGCTTCATCTGATTTTGGTTGTTTTTAAGTTATTGTATTGTTATTATTCACTATCATTTTCCAAACGGTCTGCAAATATAAAGATTTTTAGAGAGACTATAATGCATTGATTCTCTAAAGTTTCAGAACAGAGTAGCGTTTTTAGCAATTATACTATCCCAAATAAAAAACGAAGTTACAACCTAAATCAAGCAGATACCAAGAATTACACTTTGCAAAATGGCAAAGGACTATTTTTCTATAATTACAATATTATTATTTTGTACGAACTAAGAAAAAAAAAGATGCATTCACAAACAGTATAGAGTTTGAAAGACTTCTTTTATCCTAGATATTTTATACTTTTGCTGCATAAACAGAGAATCAACATAATATTTCACTATGAACGAAGAGAAAAGTTCCTTTATAAAAGGTATAAATGAGCAACACCCAACTGCTTATCATCAACTTTATAATGAATATTATAAGGCATTGGTGTTGTATGCTATTAATTTTCTCTCTTCCCAACAAGCAGCAGAAGATATTGTACAGGATCTTTTCGCAACTATGTGGGAAAAGAAAATGAGATTCTTATCATTACCTTCTTTCCGGACTTATCTCTATAACTCTATACGGAATGCTTCTCTCAATTATCTAAAACATCAAAATGTAGAATCTCTTTATCTTGAACGTTTGGCAAGCACTTATCGAGAAATCACAGAAGAAGAAGATACCAATGAAGAAGAAATATACCGATTACTTTTTCGCGCTATCGATAATTTACCAACACGTTGCCGGGAAATATTCCTATTGCACATGGATGGGAAAAAAAATGAAGAAATAGCTACCGCACTAGGAATTTCGATCGAAACTGTAAAGACACAAAAGAAAAGGGCTATACAATCTATCAAAGAACAGATGGGTACATGCTACTTCTTGCTTCCTTTATGTGACATTTTGTATAGTTCCAAGTTTTTTTCATAATCAAAATAATCTTTTTTAGAAAGTTTGTACCTCTTTTTAATCTTCATGTTGTCTTATTAACAAATGATAAGACAACAGATATATGAAGATAAAGGTAGATGCAGAAAAATTAATAGCCAAATATCTACTCGGTGATCTTACTGATCCCGAAAAGGAACAGCTTGACAATTGGATCAAAAGCTCTCCACAACATGAAGAGTTTTTCAATCGTTTATGCACAAACATGTCTTTTCGTAAACGCTACGAAGCATATACACAAATAAATTCACATCAGGCATGGAAACACTTTAAGAAAAAATATTGCCAAGCATCAATCACATCAATTTTTCTGAAATATGCAGCTATCTTTATATTACCTATAATAATAGTAGCAGGGGGATGGTATTTTTACACTTCTTCCGAAATACAAGTATCAGACAATCTTACTTTGGGAGATGCAATTCAGCCAGGAATTCCTAAAGCTACATTGATTTTAGCTGGCAACAACAAGCAATCACTTACCCCAACATATCCAACACCAGTTAAAGTTAATCATTCCACAACTGCTATAGCGCAGAATGGTGCTCTTATCTATCCGACAACACCTAATACAAATATAGATAGTATTCTGAAACAACGGAGCGAAGTTATAGAAAATAATACGTTAACCACAGAACAAGGTAATGAGTTCAGAGTAACCTTTGAAGATGGAACAACCGTACATCTTAACTATAATACAGAATTACGATATCCAGTAAAATTCAGTCAGACGAAACGTATGGTTTATCTTAAAGGAGAAGCCTATTTTAAAGTTGCCCAAGATACTCGTCCTTTCTATGTTATCACCGACCATGGAACAATAAGACAGTATGGCACAGAATTTAACGTTAACACTTTTAGCCCCGAACGTACAGAAGTTGCATTAGTAAAAGGAAGCATTAGTATTATACCCACAAAAAGCAGCCAAGAACAATTCATTAAACCTGGACAATTAGCCCATATTGAGCAAAAGAACAACAATATATCAATACATAATGTAGATCTAACTCCCTATATAGCATGGAATGAAGGACGACTCATCTTTGAGAATCGCACTTTGGAGAATATTGTTGAGATCTTAGAACATTGGTATAATGTAGACATTTCCTTTGGCACTTCCGAACTTAAACAACTTCGATTTACAGGAAACATGGACCGATATGCCACAATCAGCCCCATATTAAAAGCAATAGCACGTACTACGAATTTACAAATAAAGATAAAAGGAAGAGAGATTTTAATCACAGACAATTAATTACTAATTAAACAAGAAGAAAGAATGAGAAAGACAAAAAGTAGAGAAAGAGTCCGAATACTTTCTCTAGTAATAGTATTATTACTATTACCCACAATGATGTTTGCCATTCCTAAAAGTGGCAAAAAAGTAACTTTAAATCTGGAATCTGTCACTGTCAAAGAATTTTTCGATGCTTTAAGACAACAAACCGGATTAAGCTTTGTCTACAACACAGAGCAGACAAAGTCACTGAAACCCATCACCATCCATGTAAAAGATGAAACTGTGGATAGCGTACTACGCACTGTTCTTAATGGCACAGGACTCACCTATAGCATGGAAAGAGATATTGTTACCATCTCTAAAGCAGAACAACAAGGAGATAAACGCTCCGCAACCGGTATTGTATCAGACGAAGAAGGATACCCCTTACCCGGTGTTAATGTTGTAATTAGTGATCTTCAACGATTTGCTATAACTGACAATAATGGTAAATACAGTATAGAGATTCCCACTAATAGAGGATATTATGGCGTAAAACAAAGTCGTAATAAATCAAAGAAAACACATATTATCACATTGATACACAGATACTTCTTTGATTTGATTTCTTTTATTTCCTTGACTGTTAAAAATCTATTTTTGGTACGTTTTTGTTGCACGTTTGTTACGCGAAACAAAATAATCTTTATAACTTTGACCTCAGAGAAACCCGAATGGGGGCATAAAATAGAAACAAATAAAAGCATATAACAGCATGGGAAGACAAAAGAAAGTATCAAAACCAAAAGAGCCTGTTCGCATTCGTCAGCGCAAGTTGAAGAATGGAAATATCAGCCTCTATCTCGACATTTATTCCGATGGTGTCAGAAAATACGAGTCGCTGTCGCTCTACCTCGTTCCAGAGAAAGACCCGATTTCAAAAGACCAGAACAGGCACGCTATGCAAGTGGCAAACAAGGTGAAGTCAGAAAGAATATTGGGGTTGCAGAACCGTGGCATCAAACAATGGGAGAAAATCAAGCAGGAGAATATGCCACTGCTGACTTGGCTCTGCAAATATGAGCAGTCGGACGGCAACTTTGCCAAATCCACATTGAAAGGAAGAAAGGAGATGCGCCACAAGATAGAACAGTACCTTGCCACGACTGGCGACATCAATATCTGTTTGTCAGAAATAGATGTTGATTTCTGCCGTGGCTTCGTGAAGTTTTTGAAAACGGCACATCATGGAGTGAAGAAAGACGCTACAGCTGTAATCAGTCAAGGTTGCGCCCATCATCATCAGGCGGTATTCAATGGAGCGTTGAACAAGGCGATGCGTGAGGGTATCATAGCAAGCAATCCAATGAAACTGTTGGATGCTAAGGAGAAGCATCAGCCAGCCGAAAGCGTAAGAGAATATCTGACCATTGACGAGTTGAAAGCCATTATGAAAGCGGACTGCGCCAACACGGAAGTAAAAAAGGCATTTATCTTCTCTTGCTTTGCAGGATTGCGCTTGGGAGATGTACGTGCGCTCACATGGAACAAGGTGTTTCTCGCATCTGACGGAAAAACAAAGTTTGTCCGCACGATCATGGAGAAGACAAACAAACTCGTCAATGTTCCATTATCAAAAGAGGCTCTGAACTGCCTTAATGAAAAAGAAGACCCGAACGAGCCGATATTCACTTTGCCAGGTACTCCAACGGTATGTCACGACATCCGTAAATGGATGCAAAATGCTGATATTAAAAAGCATATCTCGTTTCACTGTTCACGTCACACTTTCGCAACGATGATGCTGACACTTGGAGTTGACATCTATACAACAAGCAAATTGTTGGGGCATAGCAATGTTTCTACAACACAGATATACAGCAAGATAGTGGACGAGAAAAAAGTGGAGGCGGTCAACAAGGTTGATAATCTATTTGATTAGCACTAATAAAAAAGGTAACTGAAAATGAGTATAGAAATAAGAACAAGAGTGTTAAAGAATGGCAGTCAATCGCTATACCTTGACTGCTATGAGAATGGTAAAAGGGAATATGAGGCACTGCATTTGTACCTTGTTCCAGAGGTGAACGAAGACGCAAAGCGAGAGAACAAGAACGCCATGAAAAAGGCGGTCGCTATAAAGGCAGAAAGACTCCTTGGTATTCGTAAGGAGGCAAAGTCTTCAGATGAAACGGCATTAAGAAAGGCATCGCCTGTTTTCTATGAATGGCTGCTTGATTATCACAAGGGATTGATTGACAGCCAAGCGTATTCTCAGAACTACATCAAGAATGTATGGAAGCTGATAGCCATCATGCACCAATATATGAAATACAGCCATAAAAGTGGCATACGATTGATAGACTTCAATAAAAACGTATATATAGGCTTCTTGAACTATATGAGGGACATCTATGTTTCGCCAAAGTCTCCAAGCAACCCTCAGAAGTTGGCACAGTCCACCATGCACCAAATGCAGACCACACTCAACACCATATTGAACAAGGCTGTCAGAAACGGTCTGATAAGTGCAAATCCTTTTGCTTCATTGGATATAAGGGAAAGGGTCAGCAAGGCAGAGAGTAATATCGTTGCATTGACAAAAGAAGAGGTCATGTCATTGGCTTCCGTAGAAACAGGCAGTCCTGCAACCAAACAATGTTATATGTTCTGTTGCTTTACAGGTTTAAGACATAGCGACATATCCAACTTAAAATGGAAGGATATTCGCCAAACTGATGCGGGATTGGCAATCTATCTGCCTCGTATGCAGAAAACCAAGCACCCCATTCTGATACCATTAGGCAAAAAGGCATTGGAATGGTTGCCCGACAAGGAAGATAAAAGTGAAGATAGCCTTGTGTTTAACACACCGCAAATCTGCAACTGTGACAGAGCCTTGAAGCACATGGCAAAACGAGCTGGCATTACAAAGGTTCTCGGATTTCACACAAGTCGGCACACTTTTGGAACATTGGCTATCCTCGCAGGATGTGACATCTTGACTGTGAGCAAACTATTGGGTCATAAAAGTGTTAAGACAACACAGATATATGCTTCTGTAGCCATGCAGATGAGAGCGGATGCCGTCAAGCGAGTGGAAAAGGTATTTGGAAATTAGGGAAGAAAAGAAAGGGAGTAAGGAGGATAAAATCTCTTTATTCCCTTATTTCGTTCTGATTTTACTACAAAACCACAAAAACACTCGCATAATCACTAAATATAGCATAAAACGAGCGGTTTGATGAAATAAAAGTACTACATTTGCGTTATTATAGGAAATAAAGGTTTGAAAAATGAAGCTGAACAGAATAAAACTGGTTCTGGTTGAGAAAGAAGTCTCCCAAACCGAATTGGCAAAGAAACTCGGAAAAAGTTTCAGCACCATAAATGCCTATTGCAGTAACCGCAAGCAGCCATCATTGGAATTGCTAAACGAGATAGCCGATATTCTCTCTGTCAGTATGAAAGACCTCATAGTGGATAAATAAAATCGTATAACTATGGCAAAAGATGCAAAATCAGCGTTCTGCGAGGACAGCAGGGTGAAGTTCCCCACACTCATGCACCTAATGGGTATGGGTTTCAAGTATGTTTCCTTGAAAGGACTGAAAACAAAATATGTGGAGGCTCCTAAAACGGAGTTTGACCCACTAACGAATATTTTGACGGATTATTTTATAGATGCTTACTGCACCCTCAATCCTAAGGCGGAGAAAAAGGATGCAGAGGATATGCTTGTCAAAATACAAAAGTCATTGCAGAATGACGATTTGGGCAGACAGTTCTACAATGAAATACTGTTGAATACTGGAGAAAGGATTATAGATTTGTCCTCTCCTGTAAATTTTTATAAGAACAACACTTTCCAGGTTGCCACAGAAATGACTTGTGGCAGCAAGGACAGCGACAACTACCGTCCCGACATAACGATTTTTGTAAACGGTTTGCCATTGGCTTTCATTGAGGTAAAGAAAGAGAATAACCATAAAGGCATACAAGCGGAAACAGACCGCATGAAACAACGTTTTGTCAATCCACAATACCGTCGCTTCTTGAATATCACACAGATAATGGTGTTCAGTAACGATATGGAATATGACAATAATGAGGTTACGCCAACTATCGGTGCTTTCTATGCCACTATTGGAAAGAAGAATACAAAGTACAACTGTTTCCGTGAGGAGGGACAGGATAGTTTCCCTACTGCACGGCATATTCACCAAGTAACGCCCGAGGAGGAAGAAGTCCTTTTGCGTGACAACAATGTGCCGCAATATAAGAACAGCAGTGAATACAAGATTAACTGTCTGGCAAATACTCCGACCAAGCGTATTTGTGACAGTCTGTTTTCTTTCAATCGTTTCCATTTTCTTTTGAAATATGGCATCGCATACGTTGACTATCCCAACGGGCTGCAAAAGCACATCATGCGCTATCCGCAGTTGTTCGCCACAAAAGCCATAGAGAGGTATTTGGAGACTGGCAAAAACAAAGGTATCATTTGGCACACGCAAGGTAGCGGAAAGACTGCCTTGTCATTCTATAATGTGAAATACCTGACGGATTATTATTCTGCAAAAGGGATTGTTCCGCAGTTCTTCTTTATCGTTGACCGCTTGGACTTGATGATACAAGCCCAAAGGGAGTTTTCGTATCGTGGTCTGAAAGTCAATTCCGTGCAGGATAAGGGGGCTTTTGCAAATATAATAAGCAGCGGTTTGACTACTCAGAACAGAGAGGGTAAGCCTGAGATAACCGTAGTAAACATACAAAAGTTCTCCAACGATTCAAAGGCTTTGGCAAAGAATGCCTACAATGTACCTGTGCAGCGCATCTATTTCATAGACGAGGCACACCGCAATTACAGTCCAGACGGCAGTTTCCTTAAAAACCTCATATCCAGTGATACGAATGCCGTCAAGATAGCCTTAACAGGCACACCAATCATCAGCAAGGAGTATAATACCAAAGATATTTTCGGTGATTACATACACACCTATTTCTATAATGCGTCCATTGCTGACGGTTATACACGCCGACTGATACGTGAAGATATAGGCTCAAACTATAAAATCAAGTTGAAAGAGGCTTTGAACAGCATCCGTGTAAAGGTACACAGCGTAAAGGAAAGCGATGTGTATGCCCACCATGTGTATGTGCAACCGCTTCTTGATTATATCATAGAAGACTTGCGCACATTCCGCCAAAAGAACGAAGACAACACGTTAGGCGGTATGGTTGTGTGCAATAGCAAGGAACAGGCACAGCTCATGTACCGACTATTTCTTGAAAAGTATGCCGATGAAAGCGAACTTGACAACGAAACGGACGAGGACGGTTCAATCGTGTACAAAAGTATCAGCGCTGGCGAAATGGAAGTCAAGAAAAAGCCTTGTAAGAAAGGTTGCTATCGTGCTGCACTTATCACATACGACAGTTTCGACAAGGAAACTCGTGCCAAGTGGATAGAACTGTTCAAGGATGGCAAAATTGACTTGCTTATTGTGTTCCAGATGCTCCAGACAGGCTTTGATGCTCCACGTTTGAAGAAATTGTATCTGCACCGTATGGTCAAGGAGCATAACTTGCTCCAGACATTGACACGTGTAAACCGCCCATACAAGGACATGAAGTATGGCTATGTGGTGGATTTCGCCAACATTGAGGAGGAATACAGCAAGACAAACAAGGAGTATCAAGAAGAACTTGAACATGAGGTTGGCAAAGACAATATACAGAACACCGATCGCTTGTTGGTGTCAATGGACGAAGCCAAGAAAAGGGTTGATGATGCCAAGAAAGTGCTTGACAACTATGAACTGGGCAATCCTGAAATCTTCTCTCGCCAACTCAATTTGGAAGATGACAGAAATGTTGTCCGCACAGTCCTCAACTCTCTTGAAGATATGCGGAGTTTGCAGAACATGCTTACTTCGCAAGGCTCTAACGCTGACGAGGTTGTGGAAATCAGCGACATTCACAACTTGATAAAGGCAGCGAAGAACCGTCTTGACCTGTTGGGCTTCATAGACAATTCCGATGAGAACGCCAATGCAAAGCAACTGCTCAATATGGCATTGGAAAACATTGAGTTTTCTTTTGAAAAGCGTGGCGAGGGAGAGTTGGAGATACAGGAACAATACAAGCAAAGCGTGGAACACGCCCGACAGCAACTGAAAGCGTGTGTTGATACCGATGACCCAGAATATCGCTCTATCTTGGAAGAGTTCCTGCGCCTGTTCCGTAAAAAGGAAATGGAGTCCCAGGAGGAGTTTAATATGCACAAAAAGGTGCAGAACGTGAATGACATTCTGCGTCGCATCAAGAAACTGAATGAACGTGACGCTTTGGAAGCCATCAAGTACAATGGTGATACCAAGTTTGTGCGTGTGGAGAAACGCCTGAAAGAGAAAGACAAGGAAGAAACCGAACGCAAGGTTACACCACGCAACTACGCATGGACGGAGGAAAAGGAGAAAATGACCATCATTCTGCTTGCCATCAAGGAAGATGTGGACGATGTGTATTTCCATAACCAATCCATCTTGGAAGTTCCAGAGTATTTCAAGAAGAACATCCTTACTTACGTCACACGCCATTTCAAGGAAGAAGCGGTAAAGACCGACCGGGAGGTGCGCAAGTATGTGAGTGAGATAATAAACAGAGAATATCAAATAGCAAGATAACAAACGAATGAAAAATATAGAAGAAATAAAGAATCAGACCTATGCGCTGATTGATGACTTGAAAAAGACTACCACAGAGAACGGACTCGCTGGTAGCGGTAACGAATATGTGGTTATTGTGGAGATTTTCCTCTACAAGTTCCTTAATGACAAGTTTATCTATGAGGCTAAAAAAGAAAATCCAGAACTGGCTAATGCCGAGGATTTCTTTGCAGCTCTTGATGCCATGTCGGAAGATGATTATGAGGAGATGTGCGATTCCATGCTCGACACAATCATCTTGAAAAAGGAACATCTTATTCCGTTCCTTGCCAAGCGACAGAACGAGGATAAGTTTGCCGAGCTGTTCGATTCTACATTGGAGAGTATAGCAAGCGAGAACTCAGACATCTTCTATATCCTCAATGAGGACGAGACCAGAGTTTCCATTATGAAGCCTATATCTGATGTAGTTTCTGGTGGAACGAACAAGAAGAATGCCTTTTGCCGTTCGCTAATTGGTGATGTGGCAAGTTTCTCGTTTGAGAATGCCTTTGAAGCTGGCTATGATTTCTTCTCCACGATATTTGAATACCTTATAAAAGATTACAATGCCAATGGTGGTGGCAACTATGCCGAATACTACACGCCTCACGCTATTGCAGCTATCATGGCTCAACTGCTTGTTGATCCGTCGGAAGATGTAAGGAGCGTGACTTGCTATGACCCATCGGCAGGTACAGGAACACTTGTTATCGCCTTGGCTCATGCCATCGGTGAGCAGAACTGTACGGTCTATACACAGGACATCAGCGATAAGTCATCAACAATGATGATGTTGAACCTTATCCTTAACAGCATGAGCCATTCTCTGACCCATGTAATACAGGGTAACACGCTAAAGCATCCATTCCACAAGAATGAGGATGGCTCGTTGCGTAAGTTCGACTATATTGTCAGCAATCCACCTTTCAAGTTGGACTTCTCCGACTATCATAGCGATTTGAAGACCGATAGTTACAAGGGGCGTTTCTTTGCTGGCATTCCAAACATTCCTTCCAAAAACAAGAAAGGCATGGAAATCTATTTGTGCTTCTTCCAACATTTGCTTTACAGTCTGAAAGAAGACGGTAAGGCGGCTATAGTCGTGCCTACGGGTTTCATCACGGCTAAAAGTGGCATCGCTTTCAAAATACGTAAGCACTTGGTCGATGGCGAGAAGTCCATTCTGCGTGGTGTGGTAAGTATGCCAAGTAATATCTTTGCAAACACTGGCACCAATGTAAGTGTGGTGTTCATCGACAAATCTGGTGTAGATAAACCAGTACTCATTGATGCAAGCAAACTTGGTGAGACAATCAAAGAGAATGGCAACCAAAAGACAAAACTGCGCACAGAGGAGATACAACAGATTGTCAACACATTCCGCAACAAGGAAGTGGTTGAAGACTTCTCAGTCACTCCAACTTTTGATGAGATAAAGGAGAAGGGCTACAGCTTCTCCGCTGGTCAGTATTTCGACATCAAGATTGACTATGTGGATATTACGGAAGATGAGTTCAACCGTCGTATGGATAATTTCAAGACCACGCTAAGACAACAATTCAGCGAGAGTCACCGTTTAGAAGAAGAGATTCTGAAGCAGTTGGATTGTATCGGTTTCAATGAAAATGTAGGAAAAGAGAACAGCAATGAGTAACGAGATACAATTTCTGCTTTACAATATGCCCGATGCTGACGGCAAGGTGCAAGTGGTCATCAAGGGTGAAACGCTTTGGTGTACACAAAAGGCTATGGCTCAACTCTTTGGTGTTGGTGTTCCTGCTATTAGCAAGCACTTGAAGAACATCTTTGAAGAGGGTGAACTTGTGGCGGATTCAGTTATTTCCAAAATGGAAACAACTGCCGCTGATGGCAAGAACTACACAACAACATATTATTCTCTTGATGCCATTATTGCCGTAGGCTATCGTGTGTCTTCACTGAAAGCCACTCGTTTTCGTCAATGGGCTACAAAGATACTCAATGAGTATATCAAAAAGGGCTTTGCAATGGACGATGAGCGGTTGAAGCAAGGTAATGCTGTGTTTGGCAAGGATTACTTCCGTGAATTGCTTGAACGCATCCGCTCTATCCGTACAAGTGAACGTCGCATTTGGCAACAGATTACGGACATATATGCAGAGTGCAGCACCGACTATGACAAGAACTCTCCAACTACAAGAGATTTCTATGCTATGATACAAAACCGCTTCCACTATGCCATTACAGGACAGACTGCTGCGGAGATTATCTATTCAAAGGCTGACCATACGAAAGACCACATGGGATTGACCACTTGGAAAAATGCTCCAGATGGACGTGTTCTGAAATCAGATGTCAGCATAGCCAAGAACTATCTACAAGAGAAAGAAATCCGACAATTGGAGCGTGCTGTAACAGGCTTCTTTGACTATATCGAAGACCTCATAGAGCGTGAAAACACGTTCAACATGTCGCAGTTCTCGGCAAGTGTCAATGAGTTCTTGACATTCCGCAAATACCAGATATTGCCTGATAAAGGCAAAATATCGGCAGCGCAAGCCAAGAAGAAAGCGGAAGAAGAATATGACATTTTCAATAAGACACAACGCATTGACTCTGACTTCGATAAGGAAGTAAGAGGGTTGCTTGACAACAAATAAAATAGAACTAATGGAATACAAGAAATATAAGTTGGGGGATATTTGCAAAATCTTTGGTAGAATTGGCTTTCGTGGCTATACTACCGAAGATTTGGTGTTATCTCCTTCAAATGGTGCAATTTCATTAAGCCCTTCAAATATTGTTGATGGCGTAATGGATTTGTCTAAATGTACATATATAAGTTGGGAGAAATATGAAGAGTCACCAGAAATAAAGGTTGCTCCCAATGATATTGTGATTGTTAAAACTGGCAATTCGTATGGTAGAACTGCTATTATTCGTAATGTTGAGCATCCTATGACACTCAATCCGCAGTTTGTTGTTCTAAAAGATATACAGATTAACCCTGTATATCTGGCATATTTCCTCAAAACTGACGAATTTCAGAAACAGATATACGGAATTGTCGGAGGAAGTGCCATCCCAACATTGTCACAAGAGGATTTGGCAAATCTAATCGTTCGAGTGCCAAACGAGAATACCCAAAATACCATTGCTGATATTTTGGATTCTCTTGACGGTAAGATTGAAATCAACAAGCGGATAAATGATAATTTAGAGGCGATGGCAAAGCAACTCTACG
>UMFT01038259.1_pt1 | contig 13294 bp, 10 predicted proteins | sample 1965081 | NCBI WGS metagenome assembly UMFT01 (sample SAMEA4836053, study PRJEB28245) | human gut metagenome | biome: gut microbiome; material: fecal sample | place: Denmark | collected 2008
CGGGGTGTATAGTACAAAGACCGTCTGGCTTGCGCAAATCGGAAGCAACTTTGGCCAGGAATTTATTATATGATATTCCGGCAGAGGCTACAAGGTTTAACTCTTTTCGTATCCGGATTTTTATTTCCCGGGCTATATCTACAGCCAGTTTGATGTCTTTTTTATTTTCTGTCACATCCAGAAATGCTTCGTCAAGTGATATCGGTTCAATAATGTCTGTATATTCGTGAAAAATTTCGTGAATCTGTGCCGATACACTTTTGTATACATCCATACGCCCTTCTACGAATATCAGTTCTGGGCAGATTTTTAATGCTTTTACCGATGACATAGCCGAACGCACTCCATACTTGCGTGCTTCGTAACTTGCAGCAGCCACAACTCCTCGTTTCTCTGAATGTCCGACTGCTACAGGCTTACCTTTTAAATCTGGATTGTCACGCTGTTCTACAGAAGCGTAAAATGCATCCATATCTATGTGTATGATTTTCCGGCTCGTGTTCATGTTTTGACGTAAAAGCTCTTTCATGCAAATTTAATGAAAGTTTTTTGGGCTATCATAAAAATCATTTGTACTTTTGTGAGGCTTTGAATAAACTAGCGAGAACAGTCATTATGATGAAAGATGAAATTAAAAAGGCATGTGAGATCATGCAAAAAGGCGGTGTGATACTTTATCCGACTGACACCGTTTGGGGAATAGGCTGCGATGCAACCAATGAGGAAGCTGTAAAGCGAGTATATGAAATTAAGCATAGAGCTGACAGTAAAGCAATGCTGGTACTTGTAGATAGTCCGGTGAAGGTCGATTTTTATGTTAGTGATGTACCTCCTGTTGCTTGGGATTTAATCGAAATGACTACCAAACCTTTTACTATAATTTATGATGGAGCACGTAATTTAGCTCCTAATTTGCTTGCAGAGGATGGCAGTGTGGGTATTCGTGTAACAAATGAAACCTTTTCGAAAGAATTATGTTTCCGCTTTCGTAAAGCGATAGTTTCAACTTCTGCCAATATCAGCGGCCAGCCTGCACCTGCTATTTTTTCTGAGATAAGTGAGGAAATAAAGAATGCGGTAGATTATGTAGTTGATTTTCGTCGTGAAGAAAATGGTCATCCTAAGCCTTCCAGTATTATTAAATTAGGTAAGGGCGGTGTTGTGAAAGTTATAAGAGAATAAAAAATTACGCGTTCGATGAAAACTTCACAAGATAAGTTCGATTTGCTTCAACGTTTTATCCGATGGAGGGAAAAACATATTACAAATAAGCAGTTTATTTTAATATTGAGTTTTCTTGTTGGTATATTTACCGCATTGGCTGCTTATGTGTTGAAGTTTCTTGTAGAATATATAAAGGAGTTCCTGACAGAGAATTTTGACCCTATGGGGGCAAACTGGCTTTATCTGGTATATCCGGTAGCGGGTATTTTTATAACCAGTTTGTTTATCCGTAAGGTGGTACGTGATGATATCAGTCATGGTGTAACTAAGATTCTTTATGCCATATCGCGTAAACAAAGTCGCATTAAACGGCATAATATTTGGTCGTCGGTTTGTGCTTCTGCCATAACTATCGGATGTGGTGGATCTGTAGGAGCTGAGGCGCCGATTGTATTGACAGGATCTGCTATAGGCTCTAATTTGGGAAGTGTTTTCCGTATGGATCACAAGACCTTGATGTTGCTGGTTGGTTGTGGAGCGGCTGGTGCTGTATCTGGTATTTTTAAAGCTCCTATAGCTGGATTAGTATTTACGCTGGAGGTGTTGATGATAGATCTGACGATGGCTTCACTTCTTCCGTTGCTGATAACGAGTGTTACCGCAGCTTCTGTTTCGTATCTGCTTTTGGGTACAGAAGCAATGTTTCAGTTTCATCTGGATTATCCTTTTTCGCTCGAACGCATTCCATATGCCATCGCTTTAGGTATATTTTGTGGCTTGGTTGCTTGGTATTTTACTCGTTCAATGAACTGGATAGAAAATATATTCCGCCGGTATTCCAATCCTTATGTTAAGTTTGTTATTGGTGGAGCTATGCTGAGTATTCTGATATTTCTTTTTCCACCATTATATGGTGAAGGATATGATACCATTAGTTTGTTGTTAAACGGTGAAACCTCGGAAGAGTGGAATACTGTAATGAACAATTCATTGTTTTATGGTAGCACGCATCTGTTGGTCGTATACCTTATTTTGATAATCTTGTTTAAGGTTTTTGCTTCTAGTGCAACAAATGGAGGTGGTGGTTGCGGTGGTATTTTTGCTCCTAGTCTGTTTTTGGGATGTATATCGGGGTTTGTCTTTTCGTATGTATGTAATGAGTTCCATATCGGAAATACATATATTCCGGAAAAGAATTTTGCTCTGATGGGAATGGCTGGTCTGATGTCGGGAGTTATGCATGCTCCACTGACGGGTATTTTCTTGATTGCAGAACTGACAGGTGGATATGATTTGTTTCTTCCGCTAATGATTGTTTCTGTATGTGCCTATCTGACTATCATCGTATTTGAGCCTCATAGTATTTATTCTATGCGTCTGGCAAAAACAGGCGAGCTGATAACCCATCATAAAGATAAGGCGGTATTGACACTGATGAATATGGAGAGTATTGTGGAAACAGATTTTCTGAAAGTACGTCCTGATATGGATTTAGGTGAGATGGTGAAGCGTATTTCTCAATCTAGCCGTAACCTTTTTCCTGTGGTTGATGTAAATGATGAACTAATTGGTATAGTAGTTCTTGATGATATTCGTAATATTATTTTCCGTCAGGAATTATATCACCGTTTCCGGGTAGAAAGTTTTATGAAGCCTCCTAAAGCACCTATTATTAGTACAGACTCTATGGAAGTTGTGATGAAGAAGTTTGACCAGACGGGGGCCTGGAACTTACCTGTAGTTGATGAGGATAATAAATATATTGGGTTTGTTTCGAAATCAAAAATGTTGAATACCTATCGTCAGGTATTGGTGGATATTTCAGCTGAATAAAAAGTACAAGACTTATGGATAAGAAGGATTTGAGAATTGTATATATGGGAACTCCCGAGTTTGCAGTGGAAAGTTTAAAAAGACTGGTAGAGGGAGGATATAATATAGTAGGTGTCATCACGATGCCTGATAAACCGATGGGGCGTCACGGAAGTGTATTGCAACCGAGTCCGGTAAAACAATATGCGGTTTCCCAAGGTTTAAAAGTGCTACAGCCTGAAAAATTAAAAAATGAAGAGTTTGTAGCAGAACTTCGTAGCCTGAATGCTGACTTACAGATTGTGGTCGCTTTTCGTATGTTGCCTGAAGTCGTATGGAGTATGCCGCGTTTGGGTACGTTTAATCTTCATGCTTCATTGCTTCCTCAATACCGTGGGGCAGCTCCGATAAATTGGGCTGTGATAAATGGAGATACTGAAACTGGTATTACGACCTTTTTCCTGAAGCATGAAATTGATACAGGAGAGATTATAGATCAGGTCCGTGTACCTATAGCTGATACTGATAATGTGGAGGTCGTTTATGAACGTTTGATGCGTTTGGGAGGTGATTTGGTTTTGAAGACTGTGGATGCTATTCTGGAAGGTTCTGTAAAAACAATTCCACAAGAAGAACTGGCTCAGGTTGGTGAACTTCGTCCTGCTCCAAAGATATTTAAAGAAACCTGTCGTATCGATTGGACAATAGGCGTGAAACGGATCTACGATTTTGTACGTGGTTTATCACCTTATCCAGCTGCATGGACTGAACTTTATCAGGAAGGGGCTGATCCTATTATGCTGAAGATATTTGAAACTGAAAAATTATTCTGTGAACATTCATTGGCTCCGGGTACTATTGTAACCGACTGTAAAACATATTTTAAAATAGCATCGTCTGACGGATATGTGAATGTTCTTTCGTTACAGTTGGCTGGTAAAAAACGTATGGAGATAAATGATTTCTTGCGTGGGTATCGCCATACAGAAAAAGCATATGTGAAGTAATAAAATAAAAAACCATTCAGAACAGCCCGAAAAGAGGGAAGGGGCTGTTGCTGAATGGTGCAGAGATATAAACTTAGAAACAACAAGACTCAATATAACGTGACGGATTTTGTTCTGTTTGTGTACCTTGAGAGTTTATTTTAACTATCCATTCTGCACGACTGTTTGCCCCGCTGTCATAGATAATCTTAAATCCTTTACACTTAGACTCATCATAATCAGGGATGCTTTCCAGTGTATATGAAACAATTCCCCACAATCTTTCAGAATAAGTATCTCCTTGATTGTTGTGACGGAATTCTACCTGTAGTAACCCATTTTCATCCAGTTGAGTTTCAGAATTTAACACTAGGCTGATTCGGTGGCTGATGTTTGTACTTCCATAATATTCATATTGAATGTTCAGATGTTTCTGACTGATAGAAGCAGCTGTAATTTGAATAGGACTATTGCCAAATACATCTTCTATACCAATTCGTAAGTCATCAGCTTTTTTGGTTAATACTTTGTTTACTCTTACTAGTTCTACCTGCATACCTGTTTTTCCTTCTTTAGTTGTGTTTTCTGTATATTGAAAAACAGCAAGTATTCTTTGTCCCGTAGAATCTGTTTGAGTGGAAGTAATGAATCCGGGGTTAGTCGGAATTAATAATCCATATGAGTCAGATTCTATTGTTATGTCGTTTTCATCTGCATTGACAGTTCCCAGTGTCGGAAAAAAGGTTTCGGGTTCATTATCATCCAGACACGAAGAGAATAATGTGCAGCAGAGTAATATTCCAATAATTTGTTGTAAACAATTTCGTCGTTTCATGGCTGTTGCTTTTATAATCCGTTTATATAACGGATAAATTTACTTTTTACTGCATCTTAAATTGTTAAAAATAATTTAGAATAAAATTTATTTCTCTTTATGTGCAGTATTTTTGCCTCAAGGACATTTCATATTAAAATGCAGATGAAAGCCGATATGTCAGAGGAAGAATTGTCGTTGCAATGCCAACGGGGAGATATGCGGGCACGCCACACGCTGTATGAGCGCTATGGTGGGTCGCTCATGGCTATATGCCTTCGCTATATCGGTGACCGTGAAACTGCAGAAGATATTTTGCATGATGGTTTCTTGCGTATATTTCAATCTATCAAGCAGTTTTCTTATCAAGGTGAAGGCTCTCTCAAAGCTTGGCTTTCGCGGGTGATGGTAAATGAAGCATTAGGGTACTTGAGAAAGAAGAATACGCAAGTGCAGCAAGAGGTATTGATGACTGAAATACCTGATGTTCCTGATACTGATGACAGTGAGTTGGATGATATACCTCGTTCTGTGTTGATGAAGTTTATATCAGAACTTCCTGATGGTTATCGTACAGTATTCAATTTATATGTATTTGAAGATAAAAGTCATAAAGAAATAGCTTCTTTATTAGGGATAACAGAACATACTTCTTCATCGCAGTTCTATCGTGCAAAAAGCTTATTGATAAAGAAAATTAATGAATATAGAAAAAGGAAACTAGAATGAAAGAGGATGATAAATGGGTAGAAAACCTTCGCAATAAACTGGAGGATTATTCTGAACCTCTTCCCGATGCTTTGTGGGAAAGGTTAGAGGAGGAGTTGTCTGCGCCACGCGTCATTCCAATGTGGAGGACACGTCGCTTTGTTGCAGCTGCTGCTGTTTTGGTCGTAGCCGTTTCGTCGTTGACGTTTTGGTTTATAAATTCTCCTACTGCCGATTACATGCGTAGTAATGAGGCGTTGGTTGAAGAATTAGACTTTTCATCAACTCCTGATGATGAGGTTTTATCTTCTTCTGAAAAGATATTTTCATCAGATAATTCAAAAATGGATTCTTCGGATCCGGTCGTATCGTCTTCTCCGGCTAAATTCTGTTTGGCGAAAATCGAGACACCTGAAAATCACAATCAGGAGGTTATTGCCGAAAGTGAAATAATGTCTATAAAGGAAGAAGATAAGGTAGAGGATAAGGAACAAGAAACCGGCAGTACGAATTATGAAACTGATAAAAAACGGGCGTATCGTACTTTGGAAGCAGACCGTCGTCAAGTTAAGCGAAACCAAGAAATGCTGGCTATGGGGAAAAGTGAAAAGGATCGTAAGTGGTCGGTTGGTTTGTCTGCAGGAAATACTCCTTATTCTTCATCTCGCTCATTTGGAGGTATGAGCCGTCTGAATAGTCGGTCGCTTTATGCTACTCCTATAAATATGGGAGCCGTTTCTGAAAGTGATGAACAGACTGCTTATAGTCAGGTATTGCTTAATAACCGTGATCGCAGTTCTACTACAGATGTGAAGCATAAAATGCCGGTAACAGTAGGGCTCTCGATAAAGTGGAATATTACTCGCGAATGGGCATTGGAAACAGGAATGAATTATACAATGCTTTCTTCGGAATTGCATTCCGGTTCAGGTTCATATATCGAAGAACAACAGAAATTGCATTATATAGGAATTCCTTTAAAAGTACATCGCTCAATATGGAATAATCGTTGGTTTTCATTTTATGCATCAGCCGGTGGAATGGTTGAAAAATGTGTATCAGGAAGTATGGATGCTGTATATGTAAACGGAAACTCAAATCGTGAAGTTGAACACACTTCGTTAAAAGTTAATCCTTTGCAATGGTCTGTTTCGGCAGCAGCAGGAGCACAGGTGAATTTTACTAAACACTTAGGATTATATGCTGAACCTGGTATTGCATATTATTTTGATGATGGCAGTCAGATTGAAACGATTCGCAAAGAACATCCATTCAATTTCAATCTTCAGTTTGGTTTGCGTTTCAGCTTTGAATAGAGCTGTTTTTGTTGAGCCTTACCTTTTATCTCGATAAAAATACTTATCTTTGTTCTTAGGAATAAGTTTTTAAAGTATGAAGAATGAATTGAAAATATCGCCTTCTCTCTTATCTGCAAATTTTGCTAATCTGAAAGAAGATATCGAGAAGATAAACCATAGTGATGCAGACTGGTTGCATATAGATATAATGGATGGGGTTTTTGTTCCAAATATATCTTTTGGATTCCCTGTCTTGAAATATGTGGCAGAGCTGAGTGAAAAACCATTGGATGTACATTTGATGATAGTGCAACCGGAGAAATTTATTCGAGAGGTAAAAGAACTGGGCACCATGATGATGAATGTGCATTATGAGGCGTGTACTCATTTGCATCGTGTGGTGCAGCAGATAAAGGATGCAGGTATGCGTGCAGGAGTAACGTTGAATCCATCCACTCCGGTGTCAATGCTTACTGATATTATCAGTGATGTGGATATGGTGCTGCTGATGAGTGTTAATCCTGGTTTTGGAGGACAGAAGTTTATTCCTCATACACTGACAAAAGTACGTGAGCTTCGTGAACTGATAGATCGTAGTGGCTCTCAGGCACTGATAGAGGTCGATGGTGGTGTAAATCTGGAAACTGGTTCACAGCTGGTTGAGGCAGGAGCGGATGTGTTAGTTGCTGGTAATGCAGTTTTTAAGGCTCCCGATATGGTTGACATGATTCGTCGTTTGAAGGAGCTAAAATAATAAAATGGTGAGTTCTCGTTTCACATTTTATCCTTTGTTCCGGTTGTCGGTAGCACTGGCAACCGGAATTTTTTTATCTGATGTGTTTGCTTTAGATGGAACTTACTTGTATGCACTTTGTTTTGTTTTTGTTCTGTCTGTTCTTTTGTCTTCTATATTTTACTTTTCGAAGACTTATCGGATTCGTTTCTTGTTTGGGATATCTGTTAGTCTAAGTTTTTTGCTTCTAGGAGGAATACTATTTGTTATATCATTGGAAAATATACATCACGAGTGGGATTCTGATAAAGCGGTGTATGTTGCTTCTGTATGTGATATTCCTCGTGTGAAAGGCAAGACTATTCAGGCAACTGTCAATGTGGAAAAAGTAAAAGATGTTGCTACAGGAAGTTGGAAACCGGTAAATAAGCAGATACTTCTTTATTGGATGCCTGATTCTATGCAACCTCCATTACAATGTGGAGATCGAATGTGCTTTCGGGCACATGTCGGGATGCCTATGTCTGATGCAGATTTTACGGGATTTGATTATGGACAATATCTTCAGCGACAGGGGATAAGTGGAACGGCAATAGTCTACTCCGGATATTGGCGTAAACTGCTTCAGCCAAGTACTCCAACATTTAAGATGCAGGCTTTGATGCTTCGAGAACAAATCGTTAAAAAGTTTCGTACATGGAGTTTGGAAGATGATGTGTTGGCTATAATATCGGCACTTACTGTAGGTGATAAATCAAAACTTACTCGTGAGATAAAAGCTACATACAATGCAGCTGGGGTTAGTCATATTCTTGCGCTTTCCGGTTTGCATATTGGTATACTATCGATGATTCTTTCGTGGCTGTTCTATCCTTTACGACGGGTTTGTGGCGGAAAATGGATTGCAGGTTTTCTCATTGTCGGACTTTTGTGGGGATTTGCTTTCTTGTCGGGGCTGAGTCCTTCAGTAATAAGGGCGGTCACAATGTTTTCTGCGTATGTGGTAGCTTCTATCTTTTCAGAGGATCGATTCTCGGGTTTTTCAGCTTTAACTTTGACTGCTTTTATAATGTTGATATACCAGCCCATGTATTTGTTTGATGTCGGTTTTCAGTTATCATTTATGGCTGTATTGGGCATTTTCTTATTTTATCCATTAATTGATAGTTTATTTGTAGTGCGAAATAAAATTGTTGCTTACTTGTGGAACATTATTTCTCTTTCTCTTGCTGCCCAATTAGCAACACTGCCACTTATATTATACTATTTTGGAACGTTTCCGGTTTATTTTTTGCTATCTAATCTTGTTGTTGCTCCAATAGCTGTTTTTATCCTATCGGCTACGCTGCTGGCATTGGCACTTGGGGTGTTTCCTGTAGCCGCAAACTTTGTGGTACAGGGATTGGATTTTGCAGTACGGACTTTGAATGAGGTAATGGAGCAGATACAACATTGGTCGGGAGCACAAATTACATCTGCCTATCTTTCGGTATGGCAGGCATGGTTACTTGCTGTTGCAATAGTGACTTTATGGAGGTATGTTGTCTGTCGTAATGCACGTAGGCTGATTGTATTTCTACTGACTGTAAATGTTTTGATAGTGTCCTTTTTGTGGAAACAAAGGGAGCTGGCTGGTACTTATATTTATTTGTCTCGTGCTGGAGTTTATACCAAATACGACAGAGATATTAATGAGTTGTCTTCTGCATCATGTATCTATAAGGTTAGAGATATTTGTATTGTTTTGGTCGATAATAATAAATGGAGAAAACAAAAGGCACTTTCTCCTTTGCATGTAGATTATGCTTATATATGCCGTGGATTTTATGGTTCTGTAGCTGATCTCAAACGGTTGTTTCAGATAAAACAAGTTGTTTTAGATACTTCGTTAGAAGACTCATATCGGGAAAAATTGAAACGAGAATGTGAAATCTATGGGTTGAATTATATAGATATGTCAGAAAAAGGTTCTTATGCTATTCTTCTGTAGATTAAGAATTAATTTGTATTTTTGCCATTCAATTTAATTCGTTTTTTTATGTTGACAAAAGTTATACTTCAAGCCAATATTGATAAGGTTGCTAAATATTTTGAACGTGCTGACAAGATAGTTATTGTAACTCATGTATCTCCTGATGGTGATGCTTTGGGCTCTTCGTTAGGATTACTTCATTTTCTGGAAACACAAGAGAAAAATGTACATATAATTGTCCCTAATGCTTTTCCTGATTTCTTACGTTGGATGCCTGGGGCAAAAGATATTATCCGCTATGACAAATATTCGGAATTTGCCGATAAACTGATAGCTGAAGCCGACGTAATTTGCTGTTTGGATTTCAATGCTTTATCGCGTATTGACGCAATGGCCAAACCTGTTGCTGCTTCTGCTGGGCGTAAGGTGTTGATCGATCATCATTTGAATCCAGAAGACTTCTGTCGTGTAACTATATCTCATCCTGAGATTTCTTCAACCTCTGAATTAATTTTTCGTTTGATTTGTCGGATGGGTAATTTTGAAGATATAACTCGTGAAGGAGCTGAATGTATTTATACTGGTATGATGACTGATACGGGAGGATTTACTTATAATTCGAATAGCCGTGAGATTTATTTTATCATTAGCGAATTATTATCGAAAGGTATCGATAAGGATGAAATTTACCGTAAGGTCTTCAATACATATTCGGAAGATCGTTTACGCCTTATGGGGTATATTTTATATGATAAAATGCAGGTCTTCCCTCGCTTTCATGCTGCATTGATATGGCTTACCAAAGATGAGCAGAGTAAGTTTCATTATGTGAAAGGAGATACTGAAGGATTTGTCAATATTCCACTGCAGATGAAGGGAGTTTGTTTTTCAGTTTTTCTCCGTGAAGATACTGAAAAAAATATGATAAAGGTATCATTGCGATCTGTAGGAACCTTCCCTTGTAATAAAGTCGCATCCGAATTTTTTAACGGAGGTGGACATCTGAATGCTTCTGGTGGAGAATTCTATGGAACGATGGATGAGGCTATTGAACTGTTTAAGCAGGCATTGGTGAAATATGAGGACTTGCTTAATAAGTAAAATCAGGAATTGATTTGGACTATATATTTCTTTTTTAAGCAGATCATAGAATATACTGTCATAATTCAGTCTTAAAATGAAACTTAACTTTAAATGAAAATATGAAAAAACTAAAAGTACTGGTTTGGAGTATGTGTCTTGTGTTAGGGGCATGTGCAGTGAAGCCGACTACTGAAGTGTATACGTCGGAAAGAGGAACACAGTGGGAATGGAATAAAGGTACAATTGTCGTGCATACACCAGAAAGACCTGCTGGTCAGAAAAGTGTATTGGGACTGACTGTGCCTAAAATGGACGTCGTTCGTGTTGGTTTTGTTGGGCTAGGTATGAGAGGACCTGGTGCTGTTGAACGTTTTACACATATTCCCGGTACTCAGATTGTTGCCTTATGTGATTATGAGCAGAAACGCGCAGAAGATTGCCAGAAATACTTGAAGGCAGCATCTCTGCCTAAAGCTGCAATTTATTCAGGTGAGAAAGGCTATGAAGAGTTGTGTAAACGCGATGACATCGATCTGGTTTATATAGCTGCCGACTGGTTACATCATTTTCCTGTTGCAAAATGTGCCTTGGAGCATGGTAAGAATGTTGCTGTAGAAGTTCCTTCAGCTATGAATCTGAAAGAATGCTGGGCTTTGGTCAATTTGAGTGAAACAAGTCGTAAACATTGCTTTATTTTGGAGAACTGCTGTTATGACTGGTTTGAGATGAATACCTTGAATATGGCTCAGCAGGGAGTGTTTGGTGAGGTAATTCGTGCGCAGGGAGCTTATATCCATAATTTGGAAGCTTTTTGGGATTATTATTGGAAAAACGGTAAAGAGGATAAGTTAGGATGGCGTCTGGATTATAATATGAGACATCGTGGTGATGTGTATGCTACTCACGGACTTGGTCCTGTAGCACAGGCCCTTGACATTCATCGTGGCGATCGTATGGCGACATTGGTGGCTATGGATACAAAGTCGGTAGTAGGTAAGTCTTTGGTGGAAGAGCGTACAGATTCTGTATGCAATAACTTTCGTAATGGTGACCATACGACAACGCTGATTCGTACTGCTAAAGGAAAAGTTATCGAGATACAGCATAATGTAATGACTCCACAACCTTATAACCGTTTATATCAACTGACTGGTACAAAGGGATTTGTTAACAAATATCCGGTTGAAGGATATGCACTTGACGCTAAACAATTGGCAGCTTCGGGAGTACAACCTAAATTGGACGATCTTAGCTCACATGGCTTTTTGCCGCAAAAGGAAATGGAAGCTTTGGTAGAAAAATATCAGCATCCTATTCTGAAAAAATATGGAGAGATGGCAAAAGAAGTTGGTGGACATGGAGGTATGGATTTTATTATGGACAGTCGTCTTGTGTACTGCCTTCAGAATGGATTGCCATTGGATATGGATGTATATGATTTGGCTGAGTGGTGCTGCTTGGCTGAGTTGGGAGAACTATCTATGGATAACGGTTGTGCTGCTGTAGAATTTCCTGATTTTACACGTGGAGAGTGGAATGTAGTAAAAGGTTATAAGCATGCGTTTGCTAGTCCTGAGGACGAAGCTGCAACTGCTAAAAAAGCCGCTGAAATTACTGCAAAACTGAAACAACAGGGAGCAAAAGAATGGGCAAATAACGAATAATCAAGATAGCGTGAACTGATGGAGATTTTAACTAGCATAATTTCTCATTTCCCCGAGGCTGGTGAAGTGAAAAAAATAAGTCCGTTGACTTCCGGTTTAATAAATAAGACTTATCTCGTGCAGACATTTGATGATTCTGCCTCTGATTATATATTGCAGTGCATCAATCATCAAGTCTTTACTGATGTTGATATGCTTCAGCATAATATAGAAGTTGTAACAGCTCATATCCGTAAAAAGTTAGAAGAAAAACAGATAAAAGATATAGATAGGAAAGTGCTTCGCTTTTTGAAGTCGGATACCGGGAAGACATATTATTTTGATGGCGAAAAATATTGGCGGATGTGTGTCTTTATTCCGGATTCCCGTACACTGGATGCTGTTACCCCAGAATCTTCTTATCTGGTAGGCTTGAAGTTTGGTGAGTTTGAGGCAATGCTTACAGATTTGCCAGAACCATTGGGGGAAACGATTCCTGATTTTCATAATATGAAATTTAGGATGCAACAATTGCGTGAAGCTGTGGAGAAAGATGCTGTAGGACGTATGGAAAAAGTACGTTGTCTCGTGGATGAGATAGAGCGTGATGCTGATGAAATGTGTTGTGCAGAACGTCTGTTTCAAGAAGGAAAATTACCAAAACGTATTTGCCATTGTGATACGAAAGTAAGCAATATGTTGTTTGATGATAAAGGGGAGGTATTATGCGTAATCGATTTGGATACAGTTATGCCAAGTTTCGTATTTTCCGATTTTGGTGATTTTTTGCGTTCAGCAGCTAATACAGCTCCTGAGGATGAGCCGGATTTGAATAAAATACATTTTAAATTCGATATATTCAAGCATTTTGCTAAAGGGTATATTGAGTCTGCTAAACATTTTCTGACTCCTTTGGAAATCGAACTATTGCCTTATGCTGTGACTTTGTTCCCATATATGCAGGCTGTACGTTTTTTGGCTGATTATATTAATGGTGATACTTATTATCAGATTAACTATGCCGAGCACAATTATGTACGTGCATTGGCACAATATAAATTGTATAAGGAAACGAAAAAAA
>UMFT01005123.1_pt1 | contig 13257 bp, 10 predicted proteins | sample 1965081 | NCBI WGS metagenome assembly UMFT01 (sample SAMEA4836053, study PRJEB28245) | human gut metagenome | biome: gut microbiome; material: fecal sample | place: Denmark | collected 2008
TTCAGTAATTAATCCAGATCAATAACATCCATCTTAAATGTGTCATCCATCTCCGCATGACTTCTCTTCTTTTCCGGGTGATTACTTAAGAGATCTGCCGTTGCATCAAATAACTCATCGTCGTCATAATCATAGTCATTTGAACCAAACATATCGTAATCATCATCCGAATAATATCCTTCAAAATTATCGAACTCTTCTTCATCTAAAGGAGTAAATTTTTCAAAATCATCTGTATCCTGAAGATTAATGTTCTTTACAGGTTTGCGGATAGCAGGACCTGTCTCATCTAAAGAACGTACACCCTTTGCAGCTGCTTTTTTTGCCGTTGCGTGTTTGACGCTCTTCTGCTTCTTTGGTTTTTCCATGGCTTTGGCTATGTTTTCTGTAACCCAAAGATCATCCTCATCGTATCCTTCAAATTCATCTTCATCATCATATCTCTTAGATGCTTTTTTCGAAACCTGTTTTGAAGCTTTCTGTGCTTTCTTTTCCTGTTTCTCTTCTTTTTTCTTAGCTTTTAATGCTTCCTCTTCTTCATCCAGATCAATTCCATATTCATCATACAGATCATCTAATTCCAGATCTCTGTGTCTAAGCTTGACTGCTGTGACAATAAGTACCAAAACAAGCAGTAAGATTAATGCAATTGCTATAATAACTACAATATCCAGGAAATTCTCTACAAAATTAAGGATTTTTCCCCATATTCCTTTTCCGTTACTTAACTTACTTTCTGAAGAAGAACTGCCGGTTGATTCCGGTGTGTATTTCTGATAGGTTCCATCTGTCGTATCATAACGATATGTTGTCTTTTCACCGTCAGAATTCAAAGCATAAATAATATAATATTCTGCGTCTTTTGTATCCTGCCAAGTGTCAAATTCTTTACCATTTAATGTCAGAGTTGTCTTCTGATACTGGCTTGGCAGATTCACCTTTCCATCATTCATCAATGGGATAATATATCTGTCTTTTGCAATCTCAACTTCTTCAAACGGTGCGAAAGATCCATCATCACTGTTATACATATAGAAATCTGCATCATCGCTGTCTTTTTCAGTCAGATACATTGCATTGATTCCACTTGCCTCCTGTGTGATCACAGAATACTTTGAACCTTCAAATGTCAGCTCGCCTTTTTTAAAACCTTCCGGAATGATCTCTTCCGAAAAATCGCTGGTCACAACATACTTCTTGCCGTTCACTTTCACAACGGCACCATCTGCTGTCGATGTTGTTGTATCTTCGGTACTGGTCTCTTCCTTAATCAGAGACGGATCGCCAGCTCCGATCGTAACTGCAGAACTTCCCTGTGTTACTTCCAGGTTCGTTCCGTCTTCCGCAGTACCCGTAGCACTTGACACTTCGATATTCGAAGTACCTTCTTTTAATGCCTGAAACTTCAGATTAAATTCTGCAGTTGTTCCACTTCCGGTCCAGGAAATCTTAATGGTTCCATCCTTTCCCGTCGCATTATCACCGCTGATAAATCTCAATTCACTTTTGTCATACGTTAAAGTCGCTTCCATAGACTGCATTGATGAAGCAGAAGTCAGCTTGGTCTTTACATCAACTTCCGCTCCTACTGTAGTGGACGGATCCGCAAAACGCAGTTCTGCTGTCGCTGCTTCTGTTATCACCGACAGACATGGACATATCATACATATCGCCAAGAATGTTACAAATATCTTTTTAATTCTTCTCATGTAACCTACCCCTTTATCTTTTATTACTATTTATTCCGTTCCTTCTGTCGATCCAGTGGTTCCCGAAGTGCTGCCTGCATTATCTCCGGTCGTTCCACCTCCTGTTGTTGTCCCTTCTGTTCCTCCGGTTGTTCCCGTAGTTCCTGAGGAAGTGCTGCCTGTACTTCCGGTCGTTCCGCTTCCCGTCGATGTTCCTCCGGAATATCCGTTTGACGTACCGTAAGATCCGGTTCCGTAAGTGCTTCCACCCGTTGTTCCGTAGGTACTTCTTGTTGTACCGGTTCCGGATGAATTATTGGAATAATTTTCCGAATACCCCTTACTTCCCGGTGTCTCATCATCCTCGATCGTTGTACCGCTTTTGGCCTTATCTGACGCTTTTGCAGTAATACCACTTTCAATGCCTTCAATCGTGCTGGATACAGAATACCCATCACTTCCAAACAGAAATTTATGCACCTCAAGTACATTCGAAGACAAGGTCTTCGGGATTACGACACTTCCTACTTCATTTAACATATCCGTTGTATTTTCAGCCGGAAAACCAATCGAATCTCCTAATTTATACTTTGTAAGATTCTTTGCATATCCGATCATTTCAGCCAGTGTAAAGTTTGTTGATATCTGCGGAAATACACTGTCTATGATCTTATTAACAGTGCCGACACTCATGTTCTGCGCTTTATCTGCAATTTTCTGTAATACCAGGCGCTGACGTTCTGCACGCTTAAAGTCTCCTCCTTCCGTATAACGGATTCGGGAATAAGACACTGCCTGCACACCATTCAAATGATATGTACCCTCTACTTCCGGCTCGATCTTCTCATAACTTTTTCCTGTTACTTTTGAAGTTTCGACACAATAGTTGTTCATATGCACAACTTCATCATGCGTCAGTTCCAGATCCAGTCCTCCTACCGCATCGATAACATCTACCAGTGCATTAAAGTTTACGGTTACATATTTTTCAATATTCATATCCAGATTACGGTTAATCAGCGATACTGCGCCTTCCGGTCCTCCAAAAGAATATGCAGAATTCGCTTTATTATAACTTCCGTCATCTAATTCTAATAATGTATCACGATAAATAGATACCAATTTAACTTCTTTCGTATCATTATTCAGACTTGCTATTATGATCGTATCACTTCGATTTCCTTTGCCCAGATCATTTTCTCTTGAATCCAGACCAAATAACGCTACATTCGTGTATCCTTTTTCATGTTTTACTTCATCAGAAATGTTTAATTTATCTGTATCGAGTTTCACCGAACTCAGTTTATTCATCTTACTTGCCAGAATGACTGATCCTATAACTACTACGCCCAGAAGAGTTCCGCCTAATACAGCACCTATTTTCTTCCCTATAGACCAGGTTGCAAAGCCTCTTTTTCTGCGACGCCCTCTTCGTCTGACCTTTTTCCCTGTATTTCTTGCCATACTTCATATCCTTTCCGCATTTATCCTAAATTAACACAAACCTTTTTACATATTACCCTATTTTTTTCTAAATTTCAATATTTTCAGTCCTGTTTTCCTGTTTATGTCCAATATCTCGGATTCATTGTGCATTTTAATACAATCTTTTTCGGCAGTTTTTGATATTTTCGTCCAAGAAGATATCCTGCATATTTCGCTACACAATCTGTGAAAAGTTTAAAAACAAGCCATGGCCTTCTCTGTTTTATCAAAAAAGCGACTGTATTCTTTATCAGTTTCATTCCTTCTTTTTCTGAGCTTACCTTCCGGAATATCTCAGGATGCTGTGCCTGGGAAACGGCCATATCAAAGTTTCGGTGAAACTGTTGTGCAAAATTGTAATTATGCGAATGGATTACCCTTGCTTTTGCATTATAATATACTTTCTGTTCATTCTCTATAACCTTCGCTGCGTATATCATATCTTCATTAAATATTGCTTTTTTCTCGAATCCACCGTTTTTCAAATACATATCCCGGTTATAGGCTGCACATACATCCGAACAGAAGAATGTTTTGATTCCCATTCTTTCCAGATCTTTCGAAGATTTCACTTTGCTTTCCGGCGGATAATTAAATTGTCTCGTATATCTTTCTAATAATGTACTTTCTTTTCTAGGAAGCTGTCTCGCATACGCAACTGCAACATTTGCTTCTTCCAAAGCCTGTACCAGTTCACTTACCAGATACTCGTTATCCGGGCAGGCATCCTGTGTCATACAGATCACAATATCTGCATCCGATTGCCGGATTCCTTTGTCTCTCGTTGCGGCATGATCAAATTCATCCGGAGTAATCTCTTCAACTGTCACATTTTTATAACGTTCCTTCATGCTTTCCAGACTCTGTCCGTCTGTTGTATGCATCAAAAAGATACGGTTTACTTCATAGGTCTGTCTTTCCAGACGCTCCATCAGCTTTTTAAATTCTGATCCCGGATGATATACCGGAATTACGACATCTACTTTCTTCTTATTCATTTTGTGATGTTCCGCTTTCTGTTGTATTTGGATATACATTGGTCATATCATTCAAAGTATTACTTATATCTGTAACCGTTGCCGTCGGTGTATAATCCTTATTCGGATATAAGAATTGATGCAGCTTTATTACATTTTCTTCCAGTCCTTTCGGGATGACATATGAACCACTGTATCCCGGTATCTGTTCCGGAGTTTCCAGATCAAACGGGAAACCTGTTGTTTCGCCCAGCTCATAATCAAAGGCACCTGTGGCAAGACTTAATATCTCCTTTGTAGTGAAGCTTGTTGATACCTCCGGCATTACCTTATCTATAATCTTATTAAGCGTTGCCAGATCCTGCTGTTTCAATTTATCTGCTGTTTTCTTAAGGACCAGTCTTTGTCTTTCTGTTCTCTTATAATCACCGCCTGCTGTATATCTTATTCTCGCATAAGATACCGCCTGCACGCCGTTTAATTTATACGTTCCGGCTACTGCCGGTTCGATCTTCTTATATTTCTTACCTGTTACTTTAGAAGTCTCTACACAATAGTTGTTCATATGCACAACTTCTTCATCCGTTAATTTTACCGTAATACCATCAACCATATCTATCACATCGGCTAATGCAAGGAAATTGACACTGACATAATCCTGAATATTAAGATCCAGATTCTCATTGAGCATATTGACTGCCGTCTCAGGTCCGCCTACTGAATAAGCCGCATTGGCTTTATCATAATGTTCTCCGTTCTGTTTTAACATCGTATCCCTGTACACAGACACAAGCTTTACTTTTTTGGTTTCATTATTGATGCTTGCGATCATAATCGTATCTGTCCGGTTTCCTTTTCCAAGATTCTTTTCTCTTGAATCCAGACCAAATAATGCAACATTGGTATATCCGGTCTGTTTCAGTCCGTTGTTCTTTATATTCGAAAGATTGGTGCGTTCCATTTTTCCCAGCTTAAATAAGCCAAACGCCGTTGTTCCCAGAATACACAGAATGATCAATTCCAAAATAATTACAAGTCTTCTGCGTCTTCTGCGTTTTTTCAGTCTTTTTCTTCGTATTTCCTGCTGTCTTCTGGTTAATCTTTTTTTATTACGTTTACTCATGACTTCTCCTTAAAGCTAATAGGCATTTTTATTAATAAATCCTTTGAAAAATGTTAAAAATATAATCTTAAAGTCAAATCCAAGTGTCCAGTTTTCAATATAATACAGATCATGCTCTATTCTCTTCTTAATAGACGTATCTCCTCTGTATCCATTTACCTGAGCCCATCCCGTAAGTCCCGGTCTTACCTGATGTTTGATCATATACCGAGGTATTTCTTCTTTAAACTTTTCTACAAACTGCGGTCTTTCCGGTCTCGGCCCTACAAGACTCATGTCCCCTCGAAGGACATTAAAAAGCTGAGGCAGTTCATCTATACTTGTTTTTCTTATAAACCTTCCGACCGTCGTAACACGCGGATCATCTTTGGTCGTCCAGCCTTTCTTTTCTTTTTTCTCATCCTGTACGATCATTGAACGGAATTTATACATTTTAAACGGACGATTCTGCAGCCCTACTCTTTCCTGCGAAAAGATCAAAGGCCCCGGCGAAGTCTTCTTGATCATAATTGCCGTTACGATCATAACCGGAGAAAAGAGAATAATTGCTACAATTGCTCCAAATATATCCACTCCGCGTTTCATCCATTTATTCAGCGGATCACTTAACGGAACTCTTCGGATATTGATCACCGGAAGTCCCTGCAGATCTTCGGTGTACGGCTTGGTCGGTATAACGTTATTATAATCCGGAATAAATTTCGTATGCACACCTGATTTTTCACACATTTTAACAATTCTTTCCAGCTTATGATATTCAGCCAGACCCAGTGTAATTACGATTTCATCCAGTTTATTTTCCGGCAGCACAATTTCCAGATTATCAATTCTTCCCAGTACCCTGACCTTCTTATATTCTGTTCCTCTAGGAACATTATCGGCAAGGATACCCCGGATATTATATCCCCAGTCCGGATTTGCCTGGATTCTGTCAATGTACTGTTCTGCCGCACGGCTGTATCCGATCAGTAAGATATGTTTCTGATTAAATCCCTGACTTCTGATCTTCCGAAGTCCCATTCTGATCACATTACGCTCTACTATTTCCAGAAAAATATTAATACAGTAAAAAACAAAGATCATCGTTCTGGAAAAATCTGTCTGATGTCTGAAATAAAGTACTAAAATAAATACCAGAAAGCCTATCGTGTTCGCCTGAAGGATATTCCATGCTTCCAGTCTTCTTCCTCTGACTCTTTTCGGAGTATATAACTGAAAAATATAATATAGCAACAGATATCCCGGTATAATGAATATCAGTACACTCATATATACTTGCAGAGAAAGATACCACGGATCCATCTCAAAAATGCCGCTCCTGAATCTCAGATACCATGAAAGCACATACGAAATTACAATCACTACCGCATCCAGTACCACATGTATTTTATTTAATAACCCTTGATTTTCCTTGATCAATTTTACTCACCAACTTTATCTATTATTTCGTTTTCCTATGCCAGACGCCGGAAAATATTTATCCATAGTTCTATCTGAATCTTTATATAATTCTTAAGATGGCCGGATTCATATTTTACTTTATCTGATTTTCCCCCCATATGCAGCCCTTCTTTAATACCATTGACATATAGCTTTCCGTATCCCTTGCGAAGGAAAAACAGGTACTTCACCAAAAATCCCACAAAAAGGAACGGACTGTTCAGTATCTTCTGTACAACCGGCATATTTTTATATATCAGATATACATTATTGCGTGAAGACATCTTGACTTTAAATTCATTATATCTTGCTCCGCTTGCCGCACTTCCCACATGGATCACTTCTGATTTGGGTTCATATAAATTATCGTATCCCGCTATCCTGGCACGATATCCCACATCTATGTCTTCTAGATATGCAAAATGCTTCTCATCAAACATTCCAATCTCTTCAAATACTTTTTTCCGGTAGATTGAAGCCCCTCCGCATGTTGCAAAAATCTTTCTTATATTATTGTATTTCTTCACACTTTTGTCTTTTCCATATGCGTATGCCCATCCAAGTGCATTATAATAGGTTCCTGCGCTGTCAATTTTGGACGGATCATGGTACTGGATCATCTTAGGCTCCACAGAAAATATGTTCGGATCTTTCTTGATCGAATCCAGCAGATACTTTACATAGTTATCTTTTATCACCGTATCATTATTTAACAAGATCACATATGGTGTATCTGTCTTTTCAATACCGATATTAACTGCTCTGCAAAAGCCATAGTTCTTATCCAGCATCACACATTCAACTTCCGGATATTCTTTTACAACTTCCTCTATACTTCCATCATTCGAGGCATTATCTATGATCAGGATTTTCTTTTCTGTCTGATCCTTTTCATACAAACTTTTCACACAGGAAAACAGATACTCTTTTCCTTTGTAATTAGGTATTACGATTGTTACTTCACACATAATTTCTCCGTTAGTTCACTTTCAGGGAATAGTCCCATTTTTTTAAGGAAAGATTCGGATTATACGCTGGATCTCCATTTTTCAATATGTCAATCCAATGGCTGCGCATATATTCTATCTCTCCCTGAAATCTGCGCACTTTTTCTTTCGTATCTTCAGCTCCTCTGGTCTTAGATTCATAATGATATAACTCTACATATGGATCATACACGACCAGATGTCCTTTTTCCCGTATTCTAAGACATAGATCCACATCATTAAACGCTACTTTCAGCTCTTCTTCCAGTCCGCCGACTTCTTCAAATACCGAACGTTTCATCATCATACAGGCCGCTGTCACAGCACTTAAATCCTGCTGGATAGCCGCTCTGTGCATATATCCTGTATAACCGCGTTTCATACCGACAAAGACACTGCCGGCAACTCCTCCGATTCCAATGATGATTCCCGCATGCTGCACCGTATCATCCGGATAATATAGTCTAGCGCCTACTGCACCGACTTCTTTTCGCTGACATGTTGAAAGCAACTCTGTAAGCCAGTCACGACTTATCACTTCCATGTCATTATTTAACAGCAGTAAATAATCTCCCTTTGCCTGTTTTGCACCAAAATTATTAATTGCCGAATAATTAAATTCTTTTTCCCAGTATACGACACGGATCTTATCATTGCAAATCTGTTCATAGTATTCAAAAGTCTTCTCTTCCGTACTATTATTCTCAATAATGATAATTTCATAATTCTCATAATCCGTCAGTTTTTCTATTGACTTCAGGCATTTATCTAATGTCTCTGCCTGATCTTTATTCGGGATCAGAATAGACACCAGCGGATTTCCTGTCACAGGATATTTTACTCTGTAAAATCCAAGATTTTCCGTCTGAAGGACTTCTCCTTTTGTATGGCATCGTCTGAGATGATCTTCGATTGCCTTCTTTCCAGCTTCATATGCATACATTTTACTTAAAGGATTATCTGCTGTTGATTCCTTATGCACCCGCCAGTGATATAATATCTTTGCAACATGAGAGATTCTTTCCGCCTGTTCCGTACATCGTAAGATCAGATCATAATCCTGCGCCCCGTTATATTCCGCTCTGAACTTTCCTACCGATTCAATTAATGCTTTTTTTGCAACAAAAAAATGACAGATGTAATTATTTGCTCTCAACATATCCAGATTAAAGTCCGGCTTAAAATTCGGAGAAAAATATTCATCCAAATCTGTCGTCACTTTATCTTCGTCTGTATATAGCACATCTGTCTTGCGATCTTTGTTCAGGCAGCTTACAATTTCATACAGTGCATTTTCTTCCAGAAGATCATCATGATCCAGCAATCCTACAAATTCTCCCGTTGCGATCTCCAATGCTCTGTTCGTATTCTGTGCAATTCCTTCATTTTCCGGAACATCCACTACTTTGATCCTGTTGTCCTTCTTGCCTGCAACATTCAGAATACTACTTACTTCCTGATTAGAAGGATTAGCATTGGCAATACACAATTCCCAGTTCGTATAAGTCTGCTTTCTCACTGACTGGATCATCTGCTTTAAAAACACCTCCGGTGTATTGTATACCGGTACCAGGATGCTGATCTTAGGACTGTATTCAAATACCTGCTTCCGTTCTCTTTCTAATTCCTGTTCAGATGGTCTGTGATTTTCATACCATTCTTTATAATCAATATCGCTTTTCTGGAAACGTTCTGTTAATTTTATCCAGAATCCTTTCGGTCCATAATGGCGCAAATAAAGTATCCCCTTTTTCAAATTATAGGGAGATACTTTTTTTATCATATTTATATAATCTAATTTACCACTCATTAAGATATTCCTCGTACATATTATTACATATTTTCCCTTTTTATCCGATTTATTGTAACATATAGTTAATAATTGAGCAATATTTATATTCTTAATATTATATGAATAACAGTTTAAGATAACAAAAAAGCTCCGGATTCGTATGATCCGAAGCTTTTATTATCTTAAATCTACAGAACCTGCCACTGGCAGTTTCTTTCGAACGCATGGCGATTTAAAAATGGAATGTATCTTTTAATCCAACCCAGAGCTGATCTTTTTCGCTTAAGTTCAGCGCAGTTCCATCTTCCAGCGCATAACCTTCTCCGGATGCTGTTCCTTTATACTCTCCTGTCAGTGTCGGCCACTCAATACCGATCTCAGGATCGTTCCATGCAAGACCACCTTCGTCTCCCGGATGATAGAAGTCTGTACACTTGTAGCAGAACTCGGCAAGATCACTTAATACCAGGAAGCCGTGTGCGAATCCTTCCGGAATATAGAACTGTTTCTTATTTTCTTCTGTCAGTTCTACACCGAACCATTTTCCGTATGTCTCACTGTCACTTCTTAAGTCTACTGCCACATCAAATACAGAACCTTTTACGACACGTACCAGTTTTCCCTGTGGAAATTCTTTCTGGAAATGTAATCCTCTTAAGACTCCCTTTGTAGAACTTGACTGGTTGTCCTGAACGAACTGCATTGTAAGTCCTGCTTCTTCCATATCTTTCTGGTTATATGTCTCCATAAAGTATCCTCTTGCGTCACCATGTACTGTTGGTTCAATTACACAGAGTCCCTGGATACCGCCTGCGTTTTTTTCTACTTTAATCTGTCCCATTATTACGTCTCCTTATTGTTTTAAATGATTTATACGTGAGTTAATCCCAGCCACGTCATGTGGCTGAGATTATTCTTCACCTATATAAATTTTAGAATTCGATTTCTTTCAGATATCTTCCAAGCGCATCCTGCCATGTCGGAAGTGGAGTAAATCCATTTTCCACAAGTTTACTCTTGTCCAGTCTGCTGTTGAAAGGTCTTGCTGCTTTGGATACACCGTACTCTTCTGTTGTTACCGGCAGAACCGTCACCTTGTCTTCGCCGTATTCGTCATGACCAAGCTCTGCTGCCTGGCGGAAGATTTCCTTTGTAAAATCATACCAGCTGATATATCCGCCTTCATTTGTTGCATGATAGTAACCATATTTGTCAGTCTCGATCATGTCAACGAGAAGTCTTGCAAGGTCAAATGTATAGGTTGGTGTTCCGATCTGGTCATTTACAACTTTCAATGTATCGTGTGTCTTTGCTACATTGAGCATTGTCTTGATAAAGTTCTTACCGTTCTTTCCGAATACCCACGCGATACGTACGATGAAGTACTTATCCAGAGTCTCCGATACCGCAAGCTCTCCGGCAAGTTTTGTCTCTCCATATACATTCAGTGGTTTGTAATCCTTACAGTCAGGTTCCCAGGCTTTCTCTCCCTGTCCGTCAAATACATAATCTGTACTGATGTATACCATCTTACAGTCTAACTTTTTACACACATCTGCAATGTTCTTTGTTCCTGTTGCATTGACTGCTTTTACGATGTCTTTCTTATCTTCGTCTTCTGCAAGATCTACGGCCGTCCATGCAGCACAGTGTACCACTACATCCGGTTTTGCATCTGTCAGAACTTTTTCTACAGAAGATGCATCTGTGATATCCATCGGCACATATGGCATTGTTGTTACCGCTGTACCATCCTGGATTCCGCTGTATGTTTCTTTGATGTCAGAACCGATTCCCTCATAACCACGGGATGCCAGTTCGTTCATCACGTCATGACCAAGCTGTCCGCCAACACCTGTCACTAATACTTTCATTCTTAAATCTCCTCCCGGTGAGCATACATTTTCTCATAATAGTTCTGGTATTCTCCGGAAATGATCGTCTCCCACCATTCCTTATTTTCAAGATACCATTTGATCGTCTTCTTAATACCATCTTCGAATTTGGTCTCCGGAAGCCATCCAAGTTCGTTGTGAATCTTTGTAGGATCGATCGCATAACGCATATCATGTCCCTTACGGTCTGCAACGTGAGTGATCAGACTTTCCGGTTTTCCAAGCTCTTTACAGATGATCTTAACGATCTCAATGTTTGTCTTCTCGTTGTGTCCACCTACGTTGTACACTTCTCCGACTCTTCCGTTATGAATGATCAGATCGATTGCCTTGCAGTGATCTTCTACATATAACCAGTCACGTACATTTAATCCTTCTCCATATACCGGAAGCGGCTTGTCATTCAGTGCATTGGCGATCATCAGCGGGATCAGTTTCTCCGGGAAGTGATATGGTCCGTAGTTATTGGAACATCTGCTGATAGATACCGGCAGTCCGTATGTTCTGTGATAAGCAAGAACTAACAGGTCTGCTGCTGCCTTAGATGAGCTGTATGGGCTGCTTGTGTGGATTGGTGTCTCCTCTGTGAAGAACAGGTCCGGTCTGTCAAGCGGCAGATCTCCGTATACTTCATCTGTAGATACCTGATGGTAACGTTTGATACCATATTTTCTGCAGGCATCCATCAGTACAGCAGTACCTTTGATGTTTGTATCCAGGAATACTTCCGGGTTCTCAATAGAACGGTCTACGTGGCTTTCTGCTGCGAAGTTTACAACCATGTCCGGTTTCTCTTCTTCGAATAATTTGTACACTGCTTCACGGTCTGTAATGCTTTCTTTTACAAAACGGAAATTCGGATTGTCCATTACAGGCTCCAGTGTAGATAAGTTACCTGCATATGTCAGGCAGTCCAGACAAACGATGCGATAGTCCGGGTATTTGTTTAACATGTGAAATACAAAGTTACTTCCGATAAATCCGGCTCCTCCGGTTACAATAATTGTCATTTTTTGCTTTCTCCTTTTTTTATCATTTCTTAGTATAGATTTTAGTACAGATTTTCTTTATATTTTCCATCCAGGACGTCTTTTAAGTACTGTCCATACTGGTTCTTCTTCAGGACTTCATATACTTCCATTACCTCGTCCTTGCTGATCCATCCGTTCAGGTATGCGATCTCTTCCAGGCATGCGATCTTACGGTGCTGATGTGTCTCAACCGTCTTCACGAAGTTGGTTGCATCTACAAGGCTTTCGTGTGTACCTGTATCCAGCCATGTGAATCCCTGTCCGAGAAGTTCTACATTCAGATCACCTTTCTCAAGATATACACGGTTCAGATCTGTGATCTCCAGTTCTCCACGTGCACTTGGCTTTAACTCTTTTGCATACTTCACAACATTATTGTCATAGAAATACAATCCTGTTACACAGTAGTTGCTCTTTGGCTGTGCCGGTTTTTCTTCGATGGAAATAGCCTTTCCCTCGTGATCAAATTCTACGATACCGAAACGTTCCGGATCATCTACATAATATCCAAATACAGTAGCTCCCTTTCCGGTCTCTGCATTCTCAACAGCAGCTTTCAGACGTTTATTCAGTCCGTGACCTGCAAAAATGTTATCTCCGAGAACCATTGCTACTGTATCATCACCGATGAATTCTTCTCCGATGATAAATGCCTGAGCAAGTCCGTCCGGGCTTGGCTGTACTGCATAAGATAGATTCACACCAAACTGATGTCCGTCTCCTAACAGTTCTTGGAATCTTGGTGTATCCTGTGGTGTTGAGATAATCAGGATATCACGAATGCCTGCGTTCATCAGAACTGACATTGGATAATAGATCATCGGCTTGTCATAGATTGGC
>UMFT01055587.1_pt1 | contig 13001 bp, 8 predicted proteins | sample 1965081 | NCBI WGS metagenome assembly UMFT01 (sample SAMEA4836053, study PRJEB28245) | human gut metagenome | biome: gut microbiome; material: fecal sample | place: Denmark | collected 2008
CAAGAAGTGCTGGTAACCTACGTTGTACATACCGAACAACAAAGCCGGTATCAACGCAATAACCACAATCGACATGATACGCTTACTGTCAATCGCATCATGGATGTGAACTCCTGTTTTCGAAGTGCTGTTGGGTACGAACAAGAATGTTTCGAAACCGTCGAACACCGAACGAAACGCGTGGAGTTTGCCGCCCTCTTCAAAGTTTGGCTTTATCTTGTCGAGATAATTTCTTAACGCTTTCATTAACTTTTTATTCTTAGTTTTTAATTACTTAGCACATTTCCTTGCGAAGCATGTCCAGACCTTGACGCACAATACGTTGCAACTCCAGTTTAGAAGAGTCTACAAACTCGCATACTGCAAAATCTTCGGGAGCCACTTCGTAAATACCAAGTGCTTCCATACGGTCAATATCGCCGGCAATGATAGCCTTAATTAAATATTCGGGGAAAATACTCATCGGGAATACTTTGTCATACTCGCCGGACATGATCATGTGGCGTTCGCCACCTTTGATACGGGCATCCAGTGTGTATTCCTTATTTCCGCATAACCAGCTGAAATAACTGCGGCTCGCACTGAACTGATTGGTGCGGGGCATGATAAAGCCCAGGAATTCGTGTCGGTCATCGCCTTCGGGAATCACGGTAAGACTTGTGGCGTGCGCTCAAATATCCATTAGGTTTGACAAGCGTACCGGTCAACACGTTTCCGTTAATGTAGCGTAAGTTTGCACCTTCGGTTACACGTCCTGCAAATACATCTGTCAGCGACGCTCCTACTTTCAACTTGCAGTAAGCCGGTTTTTTCACTTCCGAACCGGTTAATGCAATGGTGCGGGTCAAGTCTACACGACCTGTATTGAACAAACGTCCGATGAAGATAACATCTTCTGCACGAAGAGTCCAAACGGTTTCGCCCTTGTTGATAGGACTGATGTGGTTAATCTGAACGCCAACGTTTCCGGCAGGGTTAGGACCGTCGAAAACTGTCACAGTCACATTCTTGGCGCTTGTCAGTGCAGGATTCTTCTGTTCTACGCTGATATTCAGATACGTCTTCGCCATTTTAGCCAATGCATCGAGCCCTGTCTGGAAGTCTTTTTCCTGACCTTTCAGAACGAATTCGAAATCGGCAGCCAATGGGTTGGTATCAAATGCAGAAACGAAGATGCCTTTCGGCTTGGCATTCGGGTCGGCAACCACGATATACGGGCGCTGGATGATGAATGAAAAGAGTCCGGCTTCAAGCAGGGCAGCCTTTACCTGTTCGCCTGTCATAGTCGAAACATCTTTCTTTCCAAACTCTTCGTAGTCCTGCTCTGCTGCCGCAGCAACGGAGATGCTAAGGACTTTACGGCGTTCGCCTCTCTCAATGCATGTCACGACACCGCTAACAGGAGAAACGAACTTTACTTCGGGGTGGTTCTTGTCTACAAACAATGTTCCCCCGGCCATCACATATTCCTGTTCTTTCACCACCACTTTAGGAGTCACGCCATGAAAATCATCGGGCACCAACGCATAGATGTCCGGCTGCTTCACGTCGAAAATCTCCTGAGCAGGTTTTCCTTTCAGGTTGATGTTCAAGCCTTTGTGTAATTTAATCACATTTGCCATATTGGGTTATAAAAAATGGTTTTTAAATTTGAGCGCAAAAGTACAGAAAAAAATGTGAAAAAAGAAAGAATTTGGCGGTTATTATGGAAAAAAATCCGTAATAATATAAACCTGTGTAATTATAGGGATTGACGGTACGCGAATTAAGATATTCCGGCATCGAAATACACGTACGTATGCAGGGGGCGATGCATACGTATGTGCAGGCTCATACATACGTAAGCGTAGGCTTATGCATACGTACGTGTAAGCCCTCGCTTACGTACGTGTTTTCTCCCGCAGTTTCTTGTGCAGTTTCTCCCGCAGTTTCTTGCGCAGAATTTTGCGCGAATGTTATCAGTTATATATTATATTAATTTATTATATATAATATATATTCTCCGAAGGAGATTCCCCTGAAGGGGAAGTTCTTCCGAAGGAACCTCCCCCTTCAAGGGGGATAACCATCCGGATGGGTATACATTCGGAGCTGCAAATTTTGCATGCCGATTTGCAAATTTTGCAGCTCCGTTTTTTTATTATTTTATCATTCTTCGTTCGCAAACATCGGGTCCCATGCCGGCAGGCGAATCGGTTTTTGCTTGAGGATATCCAGCACCTTGGCAGGGACATATTTCTTTTCCGCCACCACGCGGAACATATACTCATCAAACCATTTGTCCGTCATAATGAGATGGCCTTTGTATCCGTTGGTGCTTCCCCAACTATTTTCCACCATCCATTTTTTCGGTTTCCCGGCCTTATCCAAATCCACAGCCATCAGCGTCATGGCATGGCTGCTGCCACTGGCAAATGTCTGGATACGCTGTTTCTTGTCCATACCGAAAGTTGTCCCCATCAGTGACTCATAATCGTAATTATCAGGGTCCAGCAGTCCTCTCTTGCTATCAAGGAACTTACCCACATCGCAAGAAAAATACATCATTGTGCTGTCTTTGATGGAAGCAATGGCTATTTCCTTGATATTTTCTATAGGCAGATTGACATACGTCCAGTTCTTACCGTCATAGCTATGGCGGTCATAGTCTATCTCGTAGCATTTATAAAACTCACGGCTGGGGTCATTCATCAGCATCACGTAATTATTGGTCAGGTCATTGCCCAGAAATTTCTTGTAGAAAGACAAGGGAGTGTACTCTTTCGCTTCACCTCCCTTCAAGCTCCAAGTGAACGTAGACACCGGCTCACCGAGTGTCAGCACCAGCATGCGATAGACCGTAGCCAGCATTTCCGTTTTCTTTTTTTCCAGTTCGGCGGGCTTGGCTCCGGCAGCAGCAGCCTCACGGAGTTGTAAGCCGAATTCTTTCAGTTTCAGTCCTATCAGATTATTCATTTTTCCTGTGTTGTCACTGCTGAAAGTCTCCACCATCGCGCTCTTCGGTACAAGTCCGTATTTACCTATAATATCCGACACACCAGTAAATTGCCCTCCATCGCTCAAGGGATGCTTAAAGAGCCACTCCACCATCTTGTCGTCCATCGGCTTTTCACGCGTATCAATGATTCCCTGTAAGAAAAGATTCGATTTTTCCAGCTGGTCATAAAAGAAGCAGTAGTTCTGCGAAAACTCCATTTCATCCAGTCCGTACTTGGCTATCATCTGGCTGCGAAGCACATTCAGTCCCGTAAACAACCAGCAGCGTCCTGACGAGCGTTGATTGGTAATGCCTTTCGATAAGACTTTATTAGAGAAATGAGTGTCAAAGTCTGCCTGATTTTCCTGATTAAGTGCCAAGGTATTGATACTTGTTCCGCCTAAAGCATTGCGGATTGCCTTGTCGGTAGGAGTTGCCTGATAACTTTGTTTGATTTGATTCAGCATCTCGCTCGAAATGCCTCCCTGTTGTGCCTGCGCGGTCAATGCTGCCGCAAAAAGCAAGGCAAAAGTGATGTGTCTCTTCATAATATGAAAATATAAATTGATTATTTTTAGGTCTGTAAAAATACAAGTTATTTTTGAAATCCCCACTCTTCGGGACATTTTTTTCCCGGTGTACCCATTCCTGTCTGCACACCGGGGGAAAAATTATTCGGTTATTTTCTTCTTTATCTTATAACCGATAACCGCCACCGTGATACTCATCAGCGGACTAATCAGATTAAAGAAAGAATATGGAAGATAAGTGAGTGTAGGCACACTCAGAATAGTTGCCTGAGTCATACCGCAGGTATTCCAGGGGATAAGCGGTGAGGTGACTGTTACAGAATCTTCGGTGGTACGGCTCAGTAATCGGCTTTCATATCCGTTTGCCTCATAAATATCCTTAAACATATTGCCGGTCAGAATAATGGAGATATATTGGTCGGCAGTGGCCAGGTTGAGGAACAATCCCGATGCAACGGTAGAAGACACCATCCCTATACGTCTCTTGGTGAAACGGATAAACACAGAGGTGATACTGCCCAGCATGCCTCCTGCCGTCATAGCCCCTCCAAAGCACATGGCACAGACAATCAGCCAAATGGTATTCATCATTCCCGACATACCGCGTGTGGCAACCAACTCATTTATCTCTGCACTGCCTGTCTCCAGTTGGGTGCCACCGAAGAGCATGCCCATGCCTCCTTTGAAAAGTGCAGTAAGACCTGCTACCCCCTGCCCTGCTATCTCGCGCAACAAATCCGGCTGGAATATAAGTGCAAAGACAGTGGCCAGTGTGGTGGAGATAAACAAAGTAATGACCGAAGGAACCTTGCGGGCAATCAAAACTCCCGTCACGACGGGAACAATCATCAGCCACCAGGAAATATTGAATTTGGAGTCGAGTGCCTGCATGTATTCGGTAATATGACCTGTGTCCGTTGCCTCGTGAGACAGTCCGGCAACAGTGAAAATAATCAATGTGATGACCAATGAGGGGATGGTGGTTATCATCAAATAGCGTATGTGTGTAAACAGCGGAGTGTCCGTCACGGAAGACGCCAAAATAGTGGTATCGGACAGCGGGGATACCTTATCGCCGAAATAAGCACCCGAAATAATCGCTCCCGCTATCCAGCCTTCGCTGAAACCTTGTGCCTTGCCGATTCCCATCAATGCGATGCCGATAGTGGCTATGGTTGTCCACGAACTGCCTGTCATGACTGAAACAATGGCACAAATCACACAGGTAGACACCAGAAAAAAGTGAGGATGTATCACCTGAATGCCATAATAAATCAATGTGGGAACCACGCCGCTAATCATCCATGCCCCCGACAAAGCACCGATAATCAGCAGAATAATCAATGCCGTACTTACTCCGGCTATATTATTCGTAATAGCCAGTTCAAAATCTTTCCAAGCTCTTCGGTACCCTGCCATCCCTATCAATACACAAACAGCCGTAGCCGTAAGCAAACAAACCTGACTTCCGCCCGACAACGCATCGCTGCCAAAAACACGGATGGTGACAAACAATAATAAAATAAGTACAAATACGGGTAACAAAGAAATAAACGGAGAAGGAATTCTGTTATCTTTCATTCTTTTTTTATTCAGTTTTTATTCAAAAATGCTAATAAAGTGAATCTTTTTGCTTTCACCGTGCAAAGTTCGGAATATTTTTTGAGTTCTAAAAGTCAAGTGCAGCTATTTAAATACTTTTTTTGTATTTATGGGCAAACATTTTTGTATAGAGGACGTTATTAGTTGAAATTATAACCTAAAACTTAACAAACATGAATGAATTAGTTGGTGGCTTGGGCTACGCGGTAAAGAACTGGTGGATGTCCCTATTATTGGGATTGCTTTACATCGCAGTAGCATTATGCCTTTTGTTTGCTCCCGTGAGCAGTTATGTGGCACTGAGTGTCATTTTCAGTATTTCAATTCTGGTCAGCGGTATCCTCGAAATCTTTTTTGCCGTCGGCAACAAAAAGATTATCAACAGTTGGGGATGGTATCTGGCAGGCGGTATCATTGATTTGCTGATAGGTATTTATTTGGTATTCTATCCGCTGGTAAGCATGGAACTGATTCCGTTTATCGTCGCATTCTGGCTTATGTTCAGAGGATTCACCCTTTGCGGTTATTCCACCGACCTGAAACGCTACGGCACCAAAGACTGGGGATGGTATCTGGTATTCGGCATTCTGGCCATTTTATGTTCCATGGCTATCATCTGGCAACCGGGACTCGGAGCAGTCACTGTGCTTTATATGCTGTCCGTTACTTTCCTCATTATCGGTTGTTTCCGTATCATTTTCTCGTTTGAGTTGAAAAGATTGCATAAAAACAAGTAAAAATCCAAGTTTATTTTGGGCTACTTCGGACGTATTTCGTACCTTTGTTAGCCCAAAATAAGCAATGATATCAAGCAAAAGTCTTAAATATACAGTTCGCATACTGCTAGGTATTCTCTTGGGAGTTTATCTGGGGATAATTGTGCTTCTGAACATTCCATACGTTCAGGACAAATTGTCTTATATAGTGACCAAAGAGCTCCGCAAAGTGCTCAACACGGAAGTTTCTGTAGGAAAAATCGACATGGGCCTGCTGAACCGCATTATTGTGGAAGATGTGTTGCTGGAAGACCGCCGGGGCAGGGAAATGCTGAAAGTGGCGCGTCTGTCTGCCAAATTTGAAATACTCCCCCTGCTGAAAGGGAAAATCACTATTACCAGTGTTCAGCTTTTCGGCTTTTCGGCCAATATGGAGCGGGAAACGCCTCAGTCTCCTCCCAATTATCAATTTGTTCTGGATGCTTTTGCTTCCAAAGACACGGTGAAGACTCAGACAAATCTGGATTTACGCATCAACTCTTTATTGATAAGACGCGGACGTATCACATACGATGTCTTGTCGGAGCCCGAAACCCCCGGACGGTTCAATACCGGCCATCTTGCCGTAAAGAACTTCGCAGCCACCGTTTCGCTGAAGGCGCTCCGCAACGACTCGCTGAACGCCTCCATCCGTCGTCTGAGCTTTGAAGAGCAGTGTGGATTTGCTTTACAAAAGTTCTCAATGAAAGTCACTGCCAACAATAAGCGACTGAATATAAAGGATTTTTCCCTCGAGCTTTCCAATTCTGCTTTAAGCATTGACAGCCTTTCCATGCGTTACGACAGTTTGCCGGATCTTCCTAAACTGACAGACAATGTGCAATATCAAGGAAGCGTCAATGCCTCTGTCGTACTCAAAGACATAGCCCCTTTTGTCCCGGCCTTGGCCAAGTTCGATACTCCGTTACATTTCAACATGGATTTCTCCGGTAAAGGAAAGAATATAGACTGCCCTACCCTGCGACTGACCGACAACCACAGTCTGATGATCAACGGAGAAGCATCCGTTGCCGACTGGAACGCAGGAAGAAATATGTATATCATGGGAAAGCTGACCGACGTAAACCTGAATAAAGAAGGCATCAGCACCGTTATGAGTAATGTGGCCGGGAAAGTTCCTCCTATTTTTCAGCAGTTGGAATATGTACGTTTTAGCGGTGATGCCACCGGATATCTTCACGATTTGATTATCACAGGACTCTTGCGCACCGGCGTAGGTACAATCAAAGCCGATGTTATGATGAGCATTGACAAACAACAGAACCGTACCTATTCGGGAAATATCGCCAGTGCCGACCTGAATGTGGGCAAACTGCTTGATAACGAAAAGAAATTCGGTACGGCAGACTTCAATCTGGAATTGAAAGGTTTCAACTATAAAAATCACTATCCCGAATCTTATATCAAAGGGAATATTGCCTCTTTCGAATACAGCCAATATAAATATGAGAATATAGCACTGGACGGCGTGTATAAAGACGGAGGCTTCAACGGCAAGCTGGCAATGGATGATGACAACGGCTCTGTTCAGATAAACGGCAATTTCAACGTGGCGTGCGCCATACCCGAATTCAACTTGAAGGCCGTCTTAAAGAATCTCCGACCGGATAACCTGCATTTATCCGACAAATACAAAGATACGGACATTTCCCTGAACGTGACAGCAGACTTTACCGGGAAGTCTATCGACGACATGAACGGAAAAATCCGTTTGGACAGCTTGCAAATGAATACCCCCGAAGGGAACAACTATTTCCTTGACAACCTTACCATTACGGCAGGACAGGTAGAAGGACAAAAAGAAATACAAGTGCTTTCCTCGTTCATGACGGCTGTCATACGTGGAGACTATTCTTATAACACAATTCCGGCCAGCATATTGCAGACTGTTCAACGCTATATCCCTTCCCTGCTGACGCTGAACGAAAACATGCCGGTTCCTCACAACAACTTCAAATTCGACATCAGAGTAAATAATACGGAGTTCTTTCAAAAACTCTTTCAAATACCGCTGGAATTAAAGTTCCCTGCCTCCATCAAAGGGTATTTCAACGACCGCGAAGAGAAATTGCGCGTTGAAGGACATTTTCCGGCTTTCAAATATAATGGAACCCATTATGATTCGGGGGTACTCATCTGCGAAAATCCGTCAGACTGGTTCAAATGTTCCCTCAGAACCGGTATGTTGATGAACAGTGGTGCAATGGTGAATCTTACTGTCGATACCCAAGCCAAAAACGACCGGCTGGAAACAACTGTCAATTGGGGGAATAACACAAATGTCACTTACGGAGGTAAGTTTGCTGCCGTGACCCGATTCTATAAAACGGAGGGGAAACACCCCATCTTACAGGCCGACATTAACATCAAACCCACGAAAGTGGTATTGAACGATACGATTTGGAATATACATCCTTCGCATATTGCCGTAGACTCCGGACGTGTCTATATCGACAATTTTCTGTTTGAACATGAAAACCAGCATTTACGCATCAACGGAAAGTTGACAAAAAGCAAGGAAGACTCCTGCCATATCGATTTAAAGAATATCAATTTGGAATATGTACTGGATATAGTGCATTTTGATGATGTGGCATTCAATGGCTTGGTTACCGGGACTGTCAACATGAAGGGAGTAATGAAAGAGCCTGCCATGCACACCAAACTCAATGTACATAATTTCTGCCTGAATAAAGCATTGTTGGGTGAAGCCGATATTACAGGCGTATGGGACTCGGAACTGGGCGGAGTACGCCTTGATGCAAAAATTGCGGAAGAAGGTATTTCGGCCACTCATGTCACCGGATACGTATCTCCGAAAATGAAAGGACTGGACCTGATGATTGAAGCAGACAGTACCAATATCGGACTCATCCAGCCCTTTGTGGAAGGCATATTCAGCGATTTAACCGGACGTGTCAACGGTCATATCAGACTCTATGGAGACTTCAAGCACCTGGATTTGGAAGGAGAGGCACGTGCCAATATAGATACCAAGATTGATGTACTGAACACCTATTTCCAAATACGCGATGATTCGGTACATATTTCCTCCGGACAATTACTGTTTACCGATGTACACGTGTACGACCGCGAAGGAAACAGTGGAGTAGTCAATGGCTATCTGCATCATACCAAACTAAAAAATCTGATGTATCATTTTAATATCAGTGGCGACAATCTGTTGATGTATGATACCCACGAAGGCGGCGATATGCCTTTCTACGGCAAGGTGTACGGTTCGGGAAGCGTCATATTGGACGGAGGAAACAATGCCATGACCGTAGACGCCTCACTGACAACAGGACACAACACCTCTTTTACTTATATCACAGGCATCACGACAGAGGCTACCAATACCCAGTTCATTACCTTTGTCGACAAGACCCCCAAACGTATCCATGATAATGTGGAAACCAATCTGTACCATCACTCGAATGTGCAGAAAGAAAAAGAAGAAGAGGGTCCTCCCATGGACCTGCGCATCAATATGCTGATTAACGCCACCCCCAATGCCACCATGAAAATCGTGATGGACCCAGTAGCAGGCGACAATATTACAGCAACAGGCAACGGCAATCTGCAAGTGAACTACTTTAATAAAGGAGACTTTAAGATGTTCGGTAACTACATTATCGATCAGGGAATGTATAAGCTCAGCATGCAGGAAGTGATTCGCAAAGATTTTACATTGAAGTCCGGCGGTACAGTCACCTTCACAGGTGACCCATATCAGGCCAATCTGGATCTTCAGGCGATTTATACGGTAAACTCTGCCTCATTGAGTGATTTAGGTATCGACACTTCACTTTCGCAGGGACAAAGCACCGTTAAAGTAAACTGCCTGATGAACCTGACCGGCAACCTGTCCAGCCCCGATATTAAATTTGACCTGGATTTACCGACAGTCAGGGAAGAAGACCGTGATGTGGTGCGCAGCATCACCAGTACAGAAGAACAAATGAACACACAAATCATCTATCTGCTGGGTATCGGTAAGTTCTACACCTACGATTATGCCAACAACGACCAATCTTCAAACGCTACCAGTTCATTAGCCTTCAGCACTTTATCCGGTCAGCTCAATAATATGCTCTCCCAATGGATGGACAATAAGAACTGGAACATCGGTGCCAACCTGAGCACAGGAGACAAAGGATGGACAGATGTAGAAGCCGAAGCTGTCCTTTCCGGCAGGTTATTGAATAATCGACTGATAATCAATGGTAACTTTGGTTATAAAGATAATGCAATGGCAAACACCAACTTTGTAGGTGACTTTGAAGCCATTTGGCTGTTGACTAAAAACGGAGACTTCCGTCTACGAGGATACAATCAGACCAACGACCGTTATTTCACAAAATCAACCCTGACCACACAAGGTATCGGCATCATGTATAAAAAAGATTTCGATAAATGGAATGATTTGTTCCGTTGGTTCTTATGGAAAAGAGCCCATAAAAAAAAGGAAAAGGAAGACACCACCTCTTCCTCCCCTGCTTCGCAAACAAAGCGAAACGACAACTAATTACATGCTTTCATATTGATATATGTACATGAAATTCTGTTTTTGTCTTAGATAATATACTTTTGCGTATTTATCTGACATTAATTAATAATAAGTTCTTGATAACGATTTGAAAACATTACAGCCGCATTAATCTGCTACATTTTACTAATAACAAACAATTCTGAAACAGAAGTAGCCAAATTCCTTATTAGGAGCAAACAATTGATCACTTTTTCTTACTGTTTATTCTTATTCGTTTCATAGTGGAAAGAATTACACTATTTCAACTTTAATCTTTATATTAAACATATTGGCTATACGTTCTATATCCCGTTTCTTGGTAAGCGTATTGCTACATGTCATCAGATACCAACCATTACCGACAGGCTTTTGTGAACTTTTATATTTCTTATCAAGCGTATTGGAAATCAAAGGCACTTTATTTTGTTTCATTCCTAAAGTACGAATGCGTTCGGCACCTACTTCCATCACAAACTTACGAAAAGTCTCAGCTGCTTGTGGCTCTTGAATCACGTGACCATCAGCAAATGTAATCTTTAATCGAGTAGCCGGTGCAATTTCGCCTTTCGGCCCGGTCTTACCTATTTCCTTATGTTCCACCTGTGGATCAGGAAGAATCTCTTTGGCATCCGCTATATCTGCTGTGAAATTTCGTTTGCGAGACAAATGTACGCTAATAGGCGAGCCGGGTACATAATCCACAACAAGCACTAATTCACGCTGCACTTGCTTTAAAGCCGGTGCAATCGTCTCGGTTACAATCGGAAGGATTTCTTTTTTGATGATGTTCTCTTCCAAATCACTTACTTGTTTTTCGAGGTCTTCATTTAACGAAAGACCTTCTTTGCGCAATGTTTCCATTGCTTTATATAGGTCACTTAGTCGGGACATAGATTATTTTAGATTTTTCTCGATTGGATTTAACCGATTGAAGAATAAACTCTTAGCGAATTATTTGAGAAGTAGCGGTAACGAGTCAGTAACCGTGCGAATTTCAGCGCTTTACATTGCTATGCTGTCAAATAACTCTTTCATTTGCAAATGTAACATCTTTTTCTGAAAGTACGAACTATCGGCGGCAATTTTATAAAATCGGTTGGCAAAAAAAATCATTCAGCCCATTCACGGGCTGTAATGTGTTAGGGGAATCTGCTTTGTCATTTTGTTACCGGAATTTATCCGCATGGAGGGAGAACCACACCGATCAGCCAAGTATGTCGTTTCATTATGCAACAGCCAGCAGAGCGTTTTTGGGGTGTAATACTCCGATATTACTTTCTTTTTGTTTTCTGATATGTGCAAATGCAAAAAGCCTCCGGAGAGCTACCTTGCCGGAGGCTTTGTTTATCTCTGTTTTTCCTTACTTTTCCCGAAGTAGAACTTTGGAAAAACCGGATATTTATTGATATCTGTTGCTGTTGGTTGATGACAGTTCTTGACCGTTGAAATAGAGTCATTCCCAACTCTGAAGTTACAGTGAAACGGTCAAACTATCCGGTACGGCCCAAAAACGTGATTCATCCGTAGTTAGTACTGATTTGTCGCTTAAGTCAAAGCCACTGAACCCTTTAGGAACAAGTATTATCTCGCGGTCATGGTTGCTGAATGCAGGATTATTATCTTCACGGCTATAACCAGTTACCTCCCAAGATATAAACCAATAGAGGTTTTTGGCCCAATACATCTTGTAATAATTGAAATTATTTTCTGAATCTAATAAGGGGCGGTATATAATTTCTTGTCCGTTTATGTAACGTTCGCGCATTTCAGCGAGAGAAAGAGGTGTTCCGTTTTCATCTTCTGCCCAAGCTCTCATATCGGAATCAAGCATAGCCCATTTTTGTATTTCGGGTAGCCATACTTGATTTACCACATGACAGTCAGAATCTAACGAATCAGCGGGAAGGCAAGTGACAAAACGATTCACTATTCCTTCCGACAGCAATAACTCATGCAAAAGGATTGAATGGAGGCGGCAGTTAAAAGCTGGCTCTATCGTGCGGGTATATTCCCAAAGTCCTATTGCGTTACATTTCTTTGGATAGTTATTTTGATTGGCATGAGGAATATTCTTGGCTACGAAACGTGCCAATGCAATAGCTCTATTCCATGTGACTTCTGTAGGTTTCACAATGGTATCTAATCTGAAGTATTCACGGATTTGCTGTGCTTTGGCAGTATCTTGCTGATAAACAAAATTATATGACACACTATCTGGTGCATACTCACCAGCGTTCTTTAATAGTTCTATCTTATCCTTTCCTAAGGGTTCATTTAATTGTCTGTTGAATACATAACGTACTAACAATAGGGCTAATACAGTTAAGAGCAATAAGCCTAATATGCTCAAACTAAAAACTTTAAATATCTTCTTCATGATGTCAATAATAGGAATTAAAACTTCTGTTTATTTAACTGCAAATATAGTGAAAAAGCAATTCGTAAGTATTATGAACGGCTCTTTTTTCCAACAAGATAAAACGGTTATATCTTCATTCCCCTACCTTTCCTTTGCGACTGTATAGATCGGTGTATGCTCTGTCATAGCTTGTCGAATTACTCTTTGAACCACTCGGCAATGGGCT
>UMFT01042922.1_pt1 | contig 12922 bp, 9 predicted proteins | sample 1965081 | NCBI WGS metagenome assembly UMFT01 (sample SAMEA4836053, study PRJEB28245) | human gut metagenome | biome: gut microbiome; material: fecal sample | place: Denmark | collected 2008
CTCCAGCAGCCTTAACTTCTGGACTCAACTTAATATCAGTACCACGACCTGCCATGTTAGTAGCGATAGTTACAGTCGAACTCTGACCAGCCTTCGCTACAATGTCAGCTTCTTTCTGATGCAACTTCGCATTCAGGACATTATGTTGAATCTTACGCAAAGTAAGCATCTTACTCAACATTTCAGAAATTTCGACTGAAGTAGTACCTACCAGTACTGGACGTCCTGCCTGAACCATCTTTTCGATTTCTTCGATGACCGCTTTATATTTTTCACGCTTAGTCTTATATACACGGTCGTTCATGTCAATACGTGCAATCGGACGGTTAGTCGGAATTACCACAACATCCAGTTTATAGATATCCCAGAACTCTCCTGCTTCTGTTTCAGCAGTACCGGTCATACCAGAAAGTTTGTGATACATACGGAAGTAGTTCTGCAAGGTGATAGTAGCGAATGTCTGAGTAGCAGCTTCAATCTTAACACCTTCTTTCGCTTCTACAGCCTGATGCAAACCGTCACTCCAACGACGACCATCCATAATACGTCCTGTCTGTTCGTCAACGATCTTAACCTGTCCGTCCATTACAACGTAGTCAGTATCCTTTTCGAACATGGTATATGCTTTCAACAGCTGGTTGATGGTGTGAACACGTTCTGACTTAATAGCAAAGTTAGTAAGCAGTTCGTCTTTCTTTGCAAGCTTTTCTTCATCGCTCAGTCCTGTTTCATTTTCCAAAGCAGAAAGTTGTCCTGCAATATCAGGCAAAACGAAAAGAGTAGGATCCTGCGAATTACCAGTAATCAAATCAACACCCTTATCTGTCAAATCTACACTCTTCAGTTTTTCGTCGATTACGAAGTACAACGGCTCTACCGCTTCCGGCATACGCTTGTTGTTCTGTTCCATGTAGATTTCCTCTGTCTTCAACATACCAGCCTTGATACCCGGCTCACTCAGGTATTTAATAAGTGGCTTATTCTTAGGTAATGCTTTATGGCTACGGAACAGAGCAAGGAAACCAGCCTCTACATCTTCTTTCTTATCAGAAGCAATCAGACGTTTTGCATCAGCAAGATATTGAGTAGCCAATTTACGCTGTGCCTCTACCAGACGTTCTACCAGCGGACGAAGTACTTCGAACAACTGTTCATCGCCCTTAGGAACAGGACCTGAAATAATCAACGGAGTACGTGCATCATCAATCAATACAGAGTCCACCTCATCGACAATTGCGTAATTGTGCTTACGCTGTACAAGATCTCTAGGGCTGACAGCCATATTATCACGCAAGTAGTCGAAACCAAATTCATTATTTGTACCAAATGTAATATCTGCCATGTAAGCACGACGACGAGCCTCAGAGTTAGGCTGGTGCTTATCAATGCAGTCTACGCTCAAACCATGGAACATATAAAGCGGTCCCATCCATTCAGAGTCACGCTTAGCCAAATAATCGTTCACTGTGACTACATGTACACCATTTCCTGTCAATGCATTTAAGAATACCGGAAGAGTAGCTACCAATGTCTTACCTTCACCGGTTGCCATTTCAGCAATTTTTCCCTGGTGCAAAACTACACCACCAAACAGCTGTACATCGTAATGAACCATGTTCCAGGTCATTTCATTACCACCTGCAACCCAATGATTCTTCCAAATAGCCTTATCACCTTCTATACGAACGAAGTCTTTGCCCTGAGCAGCCAGATTACGGTCCATTTCAGTAGCAGTTACTTCTATTTCTTCGTTCTCACTCAAACGACGTGCTGTATCTTTCACTATTGCAAAAGCAGTAGGAAGCACATCATTCAAAGCTTTTTCATATTTTTCAAGAACTTCTTTTTCCAGCTTGTCTATCTGTGAGAAGATAGGCTCACGCTTTTCAATATCTGTAGTTTCGATAGTAGCTTTCAGCTCTTCTATCTTCTTGTTTTCTTCAACAGCTGATTCTTTGATATACTTTTTCAGCTCCTCTGTTTTCGCACGTAATTCATCGTGACTCAACTTAGCAATCTCCGGATAGACTTCTTTTACTTTATTCACCCACGGCTGAATTTCTTTCATATCGCGAGTAGCCTTATTACCAAAAAGTTTGCTTATAAATTCATTAAATCCCATTGTATATTGTTATTTTTATTATTTCTAATTGATTTATTTATTCGGTATTCCGACGCACAAAGATAACTAATTTACTGATTTTCTTTGTTGTCTGAGTATATAATTTATTTATGGATGCCCGTCAGAGGGGCAGCAGTTGCAGCATTGGGAGCCCGAATGCGCATAAAATGAGCTATTGTAGGAGCAATAGTCGCCATTTTCACCGGAGTGTAAAGAATTTCCGGCTTTATGTTATTACCGATAAAAATCAAAGGAGCAGACGAGTAGTTGTCGCGCACCACCTTCGTAACTTGAGAATACTCATCCACAACAGACCATCCTGGCATTACTTCTATATAAATATCACCAGAAAGATGCGGATTGAAAGTATTTCTGATCTTATCAATACGAGGGGTCCATGCACCAAGCAACAAACGTTGTGAAGAATAAGCAGAACGAACTCCACTCATCTGTACAATAAAGTCGGAAGAGCGGTTTAATATCTCTGTAAGATTCAGCTTTTTATCTTCAATAAGTTTATGATTCAAATAAATCTGACGATCATAGTAAGTCTCGACATACTGTCCCGGCCCATAAATAGCCATGAGATACATATTCAACAAAGCCCCACAGCGCTTGATATGAAACTCTCCGCCAGGTATCTTATATTGTTCAGGGTCTTTAGGGTCAACGTCAGTATAACCAGTAGATGTTATAAAAAACAACGTATTGTTCAGCCCTACTTTACGGTCTATTAAATCCAACAAGTCACCTATGCTGTTATCCAAACGAACATACATGTCCTGAATTTCCATAGCATACTCTGCGTTGGACATATGAGCGTAATTTCCTGCGTAATATGACAATGTAAGCAAGTCAGGAACATTATCTTTCCCGACATTAGTATATGTCAGACAAGCATCAACCAGTTTGTTTACCTCGTCATTTGCATAAGGACTGGTTTTGAACTTTTTATATTTTTCAGTTCGCTCATCAGAAAAATCATGCTTGAAAGTAAGCTGCTTTGCATCAGAAGTGACATATTTATAAGACGTAACAGGCAGATAAGGTCCCCATACAAGATTCCCGATGCGAAAATCCAAACCGTCGCGGTCATTATATGTAGTCACCCACTCCGGAAACGAGCCGTAATAAGTAGAGCCACTCCACTTTCCTGTTTCATCATTCAACCAAAAAGCCCCTTTAGCAGCATGCCCAGCTGCCAACACAGCCATTTCTCGGGTAGGAGCAATAGAGTATACCTCTGCATTTCCACAAGTAGCTACCATCAGCTCATCTGATAAAGTTGAAACCAACAAATGCTGAGGTGAAGTGCTTTCAGAAGTATATACTCCCATATAAGCTGGATCATCCACACTTTTTATAATACGTAAAGAAGCACGGTCCATCCAACGGTTACCGACAATTCCATTATAATAAGGAGTAGTACCTGTATATATAGAAGCTACAGCCGAAGAACGATCTATATTTATAAAATCATATTCTGCATTGCAATAAACTCTCCCCTCTCTCATCAAACGCTTAAAACCCCTTTCACCATATAAAGCCGAGAAAGCTTCAATATAGTCAGAACGAAGTTGATCTATGGTTAAGCCCACAACCAACCTCGGCACAGCAGGAGTCGTTTGTGCCTGAAGACTTGTTATCACAAATGCCGCTATCAGCGATGTTAATATACGTTCTTTCATTACTTTTTATTCCAAACTAATACATGGCTTGCAGAAGTCACTAGCAAACCGAGTGCCAAAGGTAATACTGTTAAATTAAATTCTTGCCCACAAAATGGAAGAATGGTTATAAAAAGTGTTAAATACACCATATTTCCGACATGATAATAGTCTTTCTTGCGTTTTACAGCCTTATAAACCATAAAAGGAAGATACAACAAGGGAATCGGATTGAATAAAATAAGCAGCCAGTTAGAACCTACAGTTGGGTGAACTGAAAAGAAAAACAAGAATGCAATGATACATCCAGCCAATCCTTGAAGTCCATAAAGCACAATATCCCATCCCCACCAGATTCGTTGAGTTTTCCATTGCCCCCATGCCATCACCACACATAATGCTAAAAACAAAGCTCCACACATCAACGGCGATAAAATAAAACCCGGTTGAACGTCCTCTGGTTCAACATCCACAATTTTAGCTTCATCAAGAATCAAAGGACGACGAGTACCTCCAGCATCTACTATATAAGCATTCGAAGCATAATATTTCATATAAAAAGGAGAGAACATCTGCTGACGTTTATTTATCTCCTTATCAGCTTCTGCCCCTAAACATAAGTCAATACCAAATTCATCCCACGGAGAACCGGCAGTAAATTCATGTACAATACTACGATAACTCTTGCCCGACAGAGAATCAGGATAAACGACCTTTCCTTCTATACATTCCTCTATCTTGTCACGTGCACGAGTAGTACAATTATCATAGAAATAGTTATAACGGTATATACGATTCTCAGGTAAATAATTATTTTCCAGAATCGTTAGCAAACGTTCCTTTTCCGATTGAGTCAAGTTTAGCACTTGCTGGTAGACAGAAGACCCACGCATTGCATATTCTGCTTCAAAATAAGAATAAGGAGTAATGCCCAACTGGTAATCTGTTTCGCCGGCAACAAAACGGAAAATAAAATTTGGTGTATTAAAGCTAAACATTCCATAATTGAATACAACATCTATACGCCGCGTATAATTTTCATAGCGTATAGCCGTATGTCCGAATAAAGAATATATTTCGGTTCCAGGAGCACAAGTCAGCAAGCTAAAACGAATACTATCCGCACTTTGACTCTGTACAGAAAAAGCCACTCCCATAAACAAACAAAAGATGAAATATTTAAGCCTTGACATAAATTTCAGTAAAATAAAACCCAATTTTTTACAACATTTATTCTGTTTCGGGCACAAAAATACGGCTAATTATTGATAACTTCTGAATAAAATCATCGTTTTATTACTATACCTATTCATTTTTTACTTTACTTTGCAGCATAATAACAGAATAAAGAAGTGAATTTAGTAATCGATATAGGTAATACAGTAGCCAAGCTTGCTGTATTCGACAAGGAAGAAGTGGTAGAGGTCCTGAGAGGATCAAACCACTCTTTAGACTGTTTGACAATGCTGTGCAATAAATATCCCATTGAAAAAGGGATTATAGCCTCCGTTATTACTTTAAGTAACACAATACGCAAGCAACTGGCAAAACAATCAGTACCCTTTCTTGAATTAACCTATCGCACTCCGGTTCCGATAGAAAATTTATACAAAACACCGGAAACTCTAGGCATGGACCGACTGGCTGCCGTAGTTGGTGCCAATTACCTTTGCCCAAACAGAGATCTGCTAGTTATTGATGCAGGAACAGCCCTGACGTATGAATTCATCGATGCAAAAGGACGTTATTGGGGAGGAAACATTTCACCGGGTATATACACTCGCTTCAAGGCCTTGAACGCGTGCTGCGACAAACTTCCTTTAATAGAGAAAGGAGGAGATTTACCCGAATTCGGATACAGCACCGAAACTGCTATACGAGCCGGTGTAATTAAAGGAATGGAGTTCGAAATAAGCGGTTACATAACGCTAATGCAAAAGAAATATCCTGACCTTTTGGTTTTTTTAACTGGCGGAGATAAATTTTCTTTTGATACAAACTTAAAAAGTATCATCTTTGCAGATAGATTTTTAGTATTGAAAGGTTTAAACAGAATTTTAAATTACAATGTTAAATAAGAAAGCACTAATCGGCACTCTGATGCTTGCCGGCTCTTTATCGGCTTTAGCTCAGTCTAGCATTAATTCTCCCTATACACGATATGGATTGGGAGAACTGTCTGACCGAGGTTTTGCCAATAATGCCGCTATGGGAGGAATTGGCTATGCGCTCCGAAATAGCGGACATATCAATATGTTAAATCCGGCATCGTTCACAGCTGTAGATTCCCTCTCATTCATGTTTGATGTAGGCATGAGCCTTAAAAGTTCAAACTTTCAGGAAAATGGAATAAAGAATAATGCCAAAAACTCTAGTTTTGACTATATTGCAATGCAGTTCCGATTGCACCCAAGACTAGGTATGGCAATTGCTTTCACCCCATATTCTACTTTAGGTTATAATTTTACAACTACACAACCAGTAGAAGGTGCTGAAGATGTAACAGCTACAAATCTTTTCTATGGTGACGGAGGTTTGCAACAAATAACTGGAGGATTAGGCTTTAAAGTGCTTGATAATCTTTCTATCGGTGTGAATGCCGGATATATCTATGGAACATTGCAATATCAGTCAACCAAAGGTTTTAGTGTAAGCAGTGACCAGACTAATGTATATAATAATATAAAGGTGAACAGCTACGTTGCTGACTTTGGTTTACAATATACTCAGAAGATTAACAAGTCTGACAAGTTGACGCTCGGATTGGTTTATGGATTAGGACATACACTCAACTCCACTGATACTAGAGGTATACAAGTAACAGACAACTCCAGTTACTCTTCTGTAAACGAACATGTAATCAATGATTCATATGGTATTCCTCATACCTTTGGCGCAGGTTTGGCATATAACCATGCTCAAAGCCTTACCTTTGGAGTTGATTACTCTCTCGAAAAATGGTCGAAAGTAAAATATGAAAATTCGACAGATGCATATAATGATCGCAGTAAAATAGCAGCAGGTGTAGAATACTTGCCAAATCCTATAGGAAGAAGTTATCTGAAACGTATACGTTATCGCGCAGGAGGTTACTACAAGAGCTCATATCTGAAACTCCCCCAATGCGACGGACCTTCTGAATATGGAATCAGTGCAGGATTTGGTCTTCCTCTCCAATTATTCCAGCGGAATACCATCTTAAACGTGACAGGTCAATATGTTCATGTTACTCCATCTGTTCCAAATATGCTGTCAGAAAACCGTTTTGTCATAAAAATCGGTCTGACATTCAATGAACATTGGTTCATGAAGTGGAAAGTTAACTAACAAAATAACTAAATTTATATACGATGAAAATGAAGATGTTTACAATGTTGGCTGCGCTTTCATTGAGCGCAACAGCAGTTTTCGCTCAAAAAGGAGTGGAAGATGGTTCTCGTTTTGGACATGGAGAAGACAGCCTCCGTTGCCTCCAGAACATCAGTATTTATACTGAATATGTAAAAACAAACAACTTCAAGGATGCATATACTCCTTGGAAAGCTGTATTCACAGAAGCGCCATTGGCACAAGTAGGAACTTATACAAACGGTGCAAAAATTCTTCGTGCCTTGATTGCTGAATCTAAAGATGCTGCTCAGCAAAAAACTTATCTGAATGAGTTAATGGCCGTACACGATCAACGTATCAAATATCTTGACCAACTGAATGGTTTGGTACGTACTCCGACCACAAAAGGATCTATTTTGGGTATGAAAGCTCACGACATGATCGTATTCTCAGGCAAGAATCTTGACGTGAACAGTGCTTATAGCATTGAAAAAGAAGCCGTTGATCTGGAAAAAGAAAATGCAGACTATTTCATGTTCCAAGATATGATGGACTTGTCTTTGCGCAAGCTGAAAGCTGATACAAACCACAAAGAAAATTTCATTCAGGATTATCTGGCTGTTTCAGGTTATGCTGATGCTGCATATAAAGCAACTAAATCAGAAAAGACTAAAAAGCTTTTAAAAACAGCAAAAGACAACGTAGATGCTTACTTCATCAATAGTGGTACTGCTACTTGTGAAGACATGCAGTCTATCTACGGTCCGAAGGTTGCACAGAATAAATCAAATCTGGATTATTTGAAACAAGTTATCTCTGTAATGCAGATATTGAAATGTACAAACGAAGAAGCTTACTTCGAAGCATCTGAAGCAGCTCACGCTATCGAACCGACAGCAGCAACAGCTTTGGGATGTGGTTACATGTATTACAAGAAAGGTGACATCGATAAGAGTGTAGGCTATTTCGATCAAGCTATTGAATTGGAACAAGATCCAATGGAAAAAGCAGAAAACTGCTACAAGGCAGCAGTTGCTATTATGAGCCAGAAATTATATGGCAAAGCAAGACAGTATGCAAACAAAGCTCTTTCTCTTAACGCTAACATGGGTAAAGCTTATATCTTGATTGCTCAGATGTATGCAGCAAGTCCAAACTGGGGCGATGAAGCAGCTTTGAATAAATGTACTTACTTTGCAGCAATCGACAAATTGCAACGCGCAAAGAGCGTAGATCCAAGTGTTGCAGAAGAAGCTAACAAACTGATCGGTAGCTATTCAGCATATACTCCGAAAGATGAAGACTTGTTCTTCCTGGGTCTGAAGAAAGGTGATTCAGTAACTATCGGTGGATGGATTGGTGAAACAACAACTATCAGATAATAACTTTATATGTCATATAGAGTGACCAATAAAAAACATATAATGATTTTAAACATAACAGTTGCCATTTGGGTAACTGTTATGTTTATTTTATTGCCTGCATGTAGCAAAAAGAAAGAATTGGCAGAAGCTGTCAGCAAAGAAGACTCTCTACCAGACATGCGTACTACCGGAGTTACAACATTTATATCCGACTCTGGTATGATCCGTTATAAAATTATTACAGCCGAATGGCTGATTTTCAGTGAAGTTGATACGCCATTTTGGGCGTTCGAAAAAGGTATTTATCTAGAAAAGTTCGATACCCTTTTTCATATCGATGCTAGCATAAAGGCAGACACTGCCTATTACTATGAACCAAAGAAGTTATGGGAACTTCGCAGCAATGTACACATCCGCAGTCAGCGCGGTGATAAATTTGATACCCAACTGATGTATTGGGATCAGGGGAAGGAAAGAATATATTCCGACCAATTCATACGTATCGAACAACCTGACAAGGTTCTGACAGGATATGGATTCGAATCCAACCAGCAAATGACAGAATATCAGATATTCAATAATACAGGAATTTTTACAGTAGAAGATACAACACCTGCCGATACGACCAAGAACTAGAAAAAGATGTACCAATTTATATATGGGACTTATTATAAAACTACTTATATCAATGATTTTTTCTGCATTCTTTTCAGGAATGGAGATAGCCTTTGTTTCTTCTAACAAGTTACGGTTCGAAATGGAAAAAGGAAGTGGTATGCAAGCACGTATTTTATCCATTTTTTATCGGAACCCGAATAATTTTATCTCTACCATGCTAGTAGGGAACAACATAGCACTTGTTGTTTACGGAATCTGGATGGCACAACTGATAGAGCAATACATCTTGATAAATATCATCAGCAACCAAGCCATGCTGGTTACAATAGAAACTCTGATTTCTACAGCCATCATCCTCGTTACAGGAGAATTTCTTCCCAAAACACTATTCAAAATAAGCCCTAACAGTACCCTGCGTATATTTGCAGTGCCAACATTTATCTGTTATCTTATTTTGTATCCTATCAGCCGTTTTGCATCCTTCCTTTCTACTTGTTTCCTTTATTTTACTGGGACAAAAATCAATAAGGAAACCAAGGAAAAAGCTTTCACGAAAATAGATCTGGATTATTTCATACAAAGCAGTATCGAAAAGGTACAAGATCAGGATGCAATAGACACCGAAATAAAGATTTTTCAAAACGCCCTCGACTTTTCGAATATTCGAGTACGCGACTGCATGGTTCCACGAACTGAAATTATTGCAGTAGAAATGAACGCAACACTTGATGAACTAAAAGCAGAGTTCATAGAACATGGCATAAGTAAAGTAATTGTATATAAAGAAGATATAGACAATGTCATCGGCTATATACACTCATCTGAAATGTTCAAACCACTTACCGACTGGCGCAAGCATATACGTACCATACCTATCATACCAGAAACAATGAGTGCGCATAAGCTGATGAAACAGCTTATGCAGCAGAAACGTTCATTGGCAATAGTCGTAGACGAATTCGGAGGAACATCCGGATTGGTTTCCATGGAGGACCTGGTAGAACAAATATTCGGTGACATAGAAGATGAACATGATACAAACTCCAGTATTGCTAAGAATATTGGGGAAAATGAATATATTTTCTCCGGTCGTTTGGAAATAGAAAAAGCCAATGAAGAATTTGGATTAAAATTACCGGAAAGCGATGAATACCAAACAGTAGGCGGACTTATTTTACACGAATACCAAAGTTTTCCCAAAGTACACGAAACTATAACAATAGGAGAATTTCAATTTAAAATTATAAAAGTTACAGCTACAAAAATTGAGTTAGTCAAGCTAAAAGTCACCAAATAAGTAAGCTAAAACGTCTTAAAATAAAAAATTTTCAGTAAAAAAGAGCCTACTAAGCACATTTTTTGTATCTTCGTGCGCTAAAGACAAAAAGAGAAAAAACAATAAACAAAAAATAATAACTTTAAATGGCAACTTTACAAACAATCAGAAGCAAAGGACCTCTTTTGGTCATTGTAATCGGTCTTGCCCTATTTGCATTTATTGCAGGTGATGCTTGGAAAATACTTCAGCCACATCAGGGAAAACAAGACGCCGGAGAAGTAAATGGAAACACACTCTCTGCACAAGATTATCAAAAAATGGTAGACGAATTCAGTGAAGTAATCAAACTGACTAACGGACTGAATTCATTAAGCGAAGATCAGCTGACTAATATCAAGGATCAAGTTTGGAACACATATGTAACAAACGAACTGATAGCTGCTGAAGCAAAAAAACTGGGTCTTAAAGTAACAGATAAAGAGCTTCAGGCAATCATCGACGAAGGAACAAACCCACTGTTGATGCAAACTCCGTTCCGTAATCCTCAGACTGGCGCTTTCGACAAAGATATGTTGAAGAAATTCTTGGTAGATTACGCTAATCTGGATGCAAGCAAAATGCCTGCACAATATGTAGAATATTACCAGACAATGGGTAATTTCTGGAAATTCGTTGAAAGAACATTGAAACAATCTGTTCTTGCTGAAAAATACCAGAATCTGATTGCTAAATCATTGATTTCAAACCCGGTAGCAGCAGAAGATGTTTTCAACGGACGTACAGCACAGTCAGACTTGCTTTTAGCAGGAATTCCTTATTCTAGTATCAGCGACTCTACAATTACTGTTTCTAATGATGACATCAAAAAATTGTATGAAGAAAAGAAAGAATCATTTAAACAGCCTGTAGAAACACGTGATATCAAATTTATCGATGTACGCGTTGTGCCTTCAGAAGCAGACCGTCAGGAAGTTCAGAAAGAAGTAACAGAATACAGCAATCAGCTGATCACTACAACTAACGACTATACTGCATTTATCCGTTCAACAGGTTCTGTTATTCCATTTGCAGACGTACCTGTAAACAAAACAGTATTGCCTTCAGATGTTGCAAGCCGTTTAGACTCTACTTCTGTTAATGAAGTTTACGGTCCTTATTACAATCAGGCAGATGACTCTTACAATGCATTTAAAATCATTGCTAAGACAACAGCTCCAGATTCAATCCAGTTCCGTCAGATTCAGGTATATGCTGATACAGAAGCTAAGACAGCAAGTTTGGCAGACAGCATCTACAATGCACTGAAAGAAGGAGCTGATTTTGCAGAGTTGGCTAAAAAATATGGTCAGACAGGAGAAGCAAATTGGGTAAATGCACAAAGCTGGGAGGGTGCTGCATTAGACGCAGAAAATGCAACATTCATCAACAAACTGATTTCTCAGCCTGTAAATGAACTTGCTAATGTCAAAGTTGGTCAGGCAAATCTTATCTTGCAGGTAATGAACAAAAAGGCTATGAAGGATAAATATAAAGTAGCTGTTATAAAATGTCCTGTTGAATTCAGCAAAGAGACATATAACAATGCTTACAATAAATTCAGCCAGTTCGTTGCTCAGAACACAACTATTGAAAATCTCGAAAAGAATGCAGAAGAAGCTGGTTACAGCCTTACTCCACGTTCTAACTTCCGCAGCGATGAACACTATGTAGGTGGTGTAAAATCTACTCGTGAAGCTTTGAAATGGGTATTTGATGCAAAACCAGGTGAAGTTTCTCCTCTGTATGAATGCGGTGAAAACGACCACCTGCTGGTAGTTGCTTTGGAAGCAATCAACCCTGCTGGATACGTAAACATCAATAAAGTATCAGATATGCTGAGAAGTGAAGTTCTCCGTAACAAAAAGGCTGAACAGATTATGGGACAAATGAAAGGTTTCAATTCTTTGGCACAGGTTAAGGGAATGAAAGATGCTATCAGCGACACTGTAAAACACGTAACATTCAATGCACCTGCATTTATCTCAGTCACTCGTGCTAGTGAACCAGCCATCAGTGCTTACGCTTCTAAGACTGAGTTAAATAAGGTTTCTGCACCTATTAAGGGTAATGCCGGAGTTTACATGATTCAGGTATACAACCAAGAAAAGAGCGCTGAGAAGTTTGACGCTAAGAAAGAAGAAACTGCATTATCTAATATGGCAGCACGTTATGCAGGACAATGCATTTATGAATTGCGTGACAAAGCTGAAATTGTAGACCAACGCTATTTGTTCTTCTAAAGAAAGATCAATAAGTTTTGATTATTAATATTCTTATTACTGCCTCATATGTCTTTATATGAGGCAGTTTTTTTATAAAGGAAATCAAAAGTCCTCCTTCTCTATACACAGCATATTTTACTGTCATAACACAAGACAGAGATACAAATACAGTTCTCTTTCACTAGAGAGATCAAACAAGTTCAATCGGGGAATAAGAAGCTCACAAATTTGTACGAAAATAAAAAAAACATCGAGATGTTTTAATAAAAACTTCAGGTTAT
>UMFT01003447.1_pt1 | contig 12870 bp, 11 predicted proteins | sample 1965081 | NCBI WGS metagenome assembly UMFT01 (sample SAMEA4836053, study PRJEB28245) | human gut metagenome | biome: gut microbiome; material: fecal sample | place: Denmark | collected 2008
GAGTTGACGCATAATGTCAGATAATTATGAAATATGGACCACTGATGAAGTTATGGATTATCTTCTTGTCGGAAGAAACACTTTGTATAACCTGCTGAGGAACGGTAAAATCAAAGGCTTTAAAATCGGCTCGTGTTGGAAAATCCCCAAGAAAGCCGTAGACGACTATATCTCTTCTGAAAGCGGAATAAATACATAAGGTATCGCAATAAACACAAAATGGTGAGGTACGTCCTCACCATTTTTAATGTTTGGTGATACTTTATCTAATATTATTTACAAATTTACATTGTACTATTGTATTTCAAATAATTCTATGATATACTTCTTTTAGAATATTTTAGAATTAACAGAGAGGGTGTTTAAATGGACGCAGTGGCATACATCAGGGTTTCTACAAACAAGGAAGAACAAGAGCTAAGTCTGGAAAATCAGCGTGAATTTTTTGAAAAATACGTCGGCAATCGTAACGACACGCTCATTCGCATATATAGTGACAAGGGCAAATCCGCCACCAAAATGAAAAACAGAAAAGATTTACAAAGGCTTTTGAGTGCGGCAAGACGTGGTGAATTTCAGCGTTTATATGTCAAGGACATTAGCCGTCTGTTCAGAAACACTCTTGACTTTATAACTGTTTCAAGAGAGCTTGCAAATCTCGGTGTTCAACTACACCTTGTAAACATGGGTGAGGGCAAGGATATTGACATGTTTACGCTCAACCTTATGGCTATGATTGCGGAAAACGAGAGTCAAAAAATCAGTGAACGCACAAAATTCGGCAAGCAATTCAGCAAAGAGCGAGGTATTGTTCCGAATTTTGTTTTCGGCTACGACAGAACCGACAAATACACTCTTGTACCCAATCCAGAAGAAAGCCGTTGGGTACAGAAAATTTTTGACTTATACACCGAAGAAGAATGGGGCATGGCGAAAATTGCAAAATTTCTTTACGAGTCACACGTCAAGACAAAAAAATTAAAAGACGGTCAACCGAATTATAATTGGAGTCAAATTTCTGTCGGCAGAATTTTAACCAATCCGATTTATATAGGCACGGTCATTAACGGTAAAGAGAGTATGAAAGATATATTTACAAGTCAGCGACAAAAAAATCCTAAAGAAGAATGGTATGTATCGGAAAGACCGGAATTTCGCATTATATCGGACGAGCAATTTGAAAAGGCACAACAGATAAAAGAAAAGAACGCAAAGCAATACTGTCAACGTGAAAAACGCAGTAATAAGCATTTATTTTCAAATCTTATAAAATGCAACAGTTGTGGTTTTTCATACAGACGATACCAAAAGCAATACTCCCCCAACCGACCGCCTAAAGTTTGGTGGACTTGCTCAAAACGAAGCTCATACGGCAGTGGCAGATGTGACTCCGAATACATCCGCATTGATGAAGATTGGTTGAAATCGGCTTTGAATACTTTGTTTAAATCATTGCTTGACGACCGAGAAAGCTTTTTTACACTTGTCGAAACAAGGTGCAACAGCATAATCAAAGAATACATCAGAAATACAAGCGGTATTGTGTTGGAGGAAGTTGAAAACCGACTTGACGAATTAAAACAGGAACGTGAACGATTAAAAACACTTGCCGTAAAAGCACTTATCACAATGGACGAGGCGGAACACGATATGATTCCCATAAACGAGGAAATCGAAAAACTCAGCTTCCGTCTTAACGAAACAAACAAGACAAGAGAAATCACTCAAAAAATCAAAGCAAGTATTCAAGCATTTCTTAATAGATTCAGTGCATTTGATTTTTCGGGCAACATCACAAACGAGGAATTGAAAAAGGTTGTAAAAGAAATTCGTGTTGTTTCAAAAAACGAGATATATGTTTACTTTAATATCGCCGAAGATATTGAGGGACTGAACTTCCCTATCAATATTTCAGACGTGGTTGAAATCGACACTGATAGTAACAACCGTGCACAAAGATGTACATGAACGACTTTATAAAATAAACCCTGCACTGTACAAAGAAGCACAGGCGGTTTTGGAGCAGAACAAGGCAGAACGTCACATTCGTGGGGGTATGGCAACAAAGGAAAAATATTTGCTTGAAAAATTAAAATAAGAAAAACGGTGTTCACGACGAACACCGTTTTAAATTATACAAACATCGAAACAAGAAATACGGCTGATATTATTATAAATACAATATGCAGCCAAAATATTAAATTAACCGCATTGCTGTTACCGTTTTCCATACATTGCTTTATTATTTTTATAAGCACAAGCGCCGCACCGAATATGATTGCCGGCAAAAAGAAAAATCCTAATAATCCGCCGCCGACAGATGTGTGTGACAGTATGAATTTTAATACTACAATATAATACGCACAACCGCTTAAAAGTGCAAATATGAGCATTCCCGCTGTGCTTTGCAATAATTGAATAATCTTGTTCTTCATAATATAATCCTTTGTTAATGTTTGTGTTTAAAACCCGCAAATTTCAATTCAAGTTAGTTGGGGTATAGGTGTGCAATATTTTAAACGCCGACGTATGTTTATACTTCAAGTTTAAAATATTGTGCAGATATGCTACCAATAACTCGAATTTTAATTCAAGCAAGTTTTAGTTTAGTTGTGCTTTTTTTAAGTCGCAGACGTATGTTTATACTTCAAGACTTAAAAAATGTGCAAATAGGCTGAAAAGCCACTTAAATTTTAATTCAAGTCAGTTGGGGTATAGGTGTGCAAATTTTTTACCGCCGACGTATGTTTATACTTCAAGGTGAAAAATTTGTGCAGATATACCCCAAATCACTTGAATTAATCTTCTGAAGGCATATCCCAGTTGTGATATACATCCTGTACATCATCATTGTCTTCAAGCATATCAAGAAGCTTGGTCATTGCATTGATTTGATCTTCTTCTGTAAGTTCAGTCATTGTTTGAGGAACCATACTGACTTCGGCAGAAGAAATAGTATACTTTTCCGCAAGTGCGTCACGAACAGCACCCATATCAGACGGAGCAGTCACGATTTCTGCAACGCCGTCCTCTACTTCAATATCATCTGCACCGGCTTCAAGAGCGTCCATAGTGATTTCATCTTCGTCCATATCTTCATTTTCGATAATGATAATGCCCTTTTGGTCAAACATAAAGCTTACGCAACCTGTCTGTCCCATATTACCGCCGTTCTTATCGAATGCGTGACGTACGTCTGCGGCAGTTCTGTTTCTGTTATCTGTAAGTGCGTTTACGATTACCGCAACACCTGCAGGTCCATAACCTTCGTATGTGATACTTTCGTAGTTATCACCGTCTGTATCGCCTGCCGCCTTTTTAATTGTTCTGTTTATATTATCGTTAGGCATATTATTTGAACGAGCCTTTGCGATAGCGTCTTTAAGACTTGAGTTATTATCCGGATCCGGACCGCCTGCCTTTACGGCAACTATAATTTCACGAGCGATTTTTGTAAATATCTTAGCTCTTTGGGCATCGTTTGCGCCCTTTTTACGCTTAATTGTACTCCATTTTGAATGTCCTGACATAATTAAAACTCCTTTTAAATTTGTTCATACTAATTTATTTTATCACATTCTATGCGGTTTTTCAAGTTTTTTCTATAAATATTTTCTTTTTATTGACGTTTATACTGCACAGATGATATAATAAATTATAACCATTAAGGAGGCCGGAAATATGTGGGCATATGAAAGTGTATTTTATCAAATTTATCCGTTAGGATTTTGCGGTGCACCGTTTGAAAATGACGGTGTTTTAACGCACAGAATTTTAAAAGTAAACGATTGGATTGAGCATATAAATAATCTCGGAGCGAATGCAATATATTTTTCACCTGTATTTGAATCGGACACACACGGTTACAATACTCGTGACTACAAAAAAATCGACTGCCGTCTTGGCACAAATGACGACTTTAAAGAAGTATGCGAAAATCTACACAAAAACAACATCAAAGTTGTTCTTGACGGCGTATTCAACCACGTTGGACGAGGATTTTGGGCATTTCAGGACGTTCTCCAAAACAGGGAGAACTCACGTTACCGCGATTGGTTTTTCATTGATTTCAACGGTAATTCAAATTACAATGACGGTCTTTGGTACGAAGGCTGGGAGGGTAATTTCGACCTTGTAAAAATCAACCTTCGCAATGAAGAAGTTATAAATCACATCTTTGAATGTATCAAACTATGGATTGACGAATTTGACATTGACGGTTTACGTCTTGACGTTGCATACTGTCTTGACAAGGATTTTCTAAAGAGATTGAGAAGTTACACTGACAGTTTAAAAAATGATTTTCTTCTGCTCGGCGAACTTCTTCACGGTGACTACAATCAATTTGTCAATGACGATATGCTCCACAGTTGCACTAATTATGAATGTTACAAGGGTGTTTATTCAAGTTTCAACAGTATGAATATGTTTGAAATTGTACATTCATTGTTACGTCAATTCGGTCCCGAACAATGGACATTGTACCGCGGCAAGCACCTATTGAGTTTTGTTGACAACCACGATGTTTCAAGAATTGCAAGCATACTTACAAACGAAAAGCATATACCGCTTACTTACGGTATGATTTTCGGTATGCCTGGTATTCCTTGTGTATATTACGGCAGCGAATGGGGTGCAAAAGCACATAAAAACGAGGGTGATCCTGCACTTCGTGTATGCTTTGATGAGCCTTTGGACAATGAGCTTTCAGAATTTATATCAAAACTTGCTACGGCACACAAAAACAGTAAAGCATTATGCTATGGTGATTTCCGTTCGGTTGTTTTACAAAACAAGCACTGCATATTTGAAAGAAAATATGATGATGAACGTGTTCTTGTCGCTATCAATGCAGACGAAAATCCTGTTACAGTGCATTTTGACGCTGGTTGCGGTACGGCTGTTGACTTAATCAGCGGTAATATGCACGACTTCGGCGGCGGCAGTGAATTACCGCCTTACAGTGTACAGTATTGGAAAATGGAAAGATAATACAAAAGCTTGTCGACAAAATGTCGACAGGCTGGCAGAGGTCGAGAAATTAGTTTGGATTTTGTGAAAATGAACTCGTCGGCGTACATTGGTACGTTAGAGTTTATTTTCGCAAAAAGTGCACAGGCAAGCTGTAGGCTTGCCTGTTATTTGTTACAGCTATAAATTAAATTTTGAAATATAAAAATAATGTTTTGCACGTTCCAGACAATTTGTCGGCACTCTGTTATTCAACCAAATATACATCTTTGTATACAACACCGAGTGCCACTGCCATTGAATGAGTCGGCACAGCCATATCAATATGATATTCACCTATACCGCTGCCGGTATCTTCGGCGTGTCTGTAACCATAGCCGTCAACATACACCCAACTTAATTTAGGAATAATTTTAGGGTTCACCGCAATGGTCTGACCGGGAATAAGCTCACCCGCCCAGGCGGTATACGCTCCCCAACCGCCGTTACAGATTGCACAAGGGCAATAATGCGTAATCTTAAACTTACCCAAATATGTACCGAGTTGCTGATCATTGTCAACAGGCACATCCTCAATATCTATACTCGGAATTGAGTTGTCGGCAAGATTATCTGCGCTGTATTTACCATTTCCGTGGTTCGGAATTATTGCAAGCCCTTCGGGAATATCTATTTCTTCGGGAATATTAACTTCCGCACAAAGCTCATCTTGATACCATTCAATATCAAGTCCGAACATTTCCATAGAATCACGTATCGGTATCATAAGTGTACCATCCTCTATGAAAACAGCCTGCGAAACCATTTCATAATCCTTACCAAACGGCACATTATCGCCGTCAGAATCGATAAAGTTATACCTAATAACAGCGTTGCTGTCATTAAGTCTTAAAGCTGCCGTTATACTTGTCGGCGTCATATCCAACCCCAAACCGTCAATTTTATTAATCGCCTCTCTGACGCAAAACGTTCTATCGGTCTATCCGAATTTGCGTCTGCTTTAAGCGTCAAAAGTGCGGTCTGAGTCTGCTGGTCCCATTCAACCTCCATACCGGCAGCCTCCGCCATTGCCCTTGCGGGCGTCAATGTTCGGTTATCGATTTGTATAGGTTTCGTATCCGTAAAATTTATGTAACTGACGTCATTCGACACAATCCCATTCATTCTTACACTTATATCACCGTCAGCGAACACTGCGTTAATATTTCCTACCACCAATACCGCTGATAAAACTGCCAAGACAGCTTTCTTTAATTTTTTCATTTTTAATTTCCTCCTACTCTCTTTCTACAATTTTACAATCGTATAGGATTTGTTGAGTTACATTAATTGTTGAGCCTGTCTACAAGACCATAGAGGGTTTGCAGACAATCTGATTAATCATTATAATTTTCGTATACAACTATATCCGTTGCCGTTCCGTCAACCACTCTTACAAGTGCGTAATTATAGCTGTAATCGTTTGTGAAATCTATTGTATTGTCCTTATCGAAAGTGCTTTTCGGAATTGTTGAAGTTATATCGCCAACTGACGCAATTTCAACTTCATTCTTATTCGATACATCGCAAGTATAAACTATTGTATCTTTCTTTGTATCAACTTCGATAACATTGTCTGTACTGCCGCTTTTGTTTATCAAAGTAAGTGAATTTGAACCCACCTTACCGATAAGTCCGAATGCGTACTGATATCTGTCGCTTGACGCTTTTTCACCGTACTTCATAAGCTTCCATTGATTTGCAACACTTGAACCGTTTTCAGTAATTAACTTTTCAAAGTCAGTGCCGAAATCCTGACTGCCTGTAATTATATCTTCGTCCTGCGGTCTGTAAATAAAGTACATATGATTTATTCTTGTTCCGGCAACGTTTGATGTAAGGCTGATAACGTCACCCTCCTCAAGATTTCCTGCGTCTTTGCCTTTCATAAACGAATAAGCCTCCGAAGAAGTTTCAAATGTAACATCATTTTCAATCAATGTCTTTATTTCCTTACCCTGTGCAAGCAAAGTAACGGCATACATATCTTCACCGTCTTTTGTAGTTGTTTCAACTTCCTTAACAACCGCCGGTGCATAAACCGCATCTGTTACTTTTTCGTAAATTGACGGTGTGTCCGTTGACGGCTTAGTTGTCGGCGCTGTTGTTGCAGACGGCTTTTCTGTCGCAGACGGTGTTTCTGTCGGTGTCGGTGTTACAGACGGTGTGGCTGTCGGCTGAACATCATCACTTACACTGACTTCTTTTATCTCTTTTGAATTTACAAAGTAAACCTTTGTTTTCATACCCTTATATGCTTTAGGTATATCGGCACTGAAATTGCCGTCCTCAGACTTATACATATTGCTGTAGCAAAGCTTGACGTTTTCGTCATAGCACGAAACAACGGCAATATTTTCGCCTGTCTGTTCAAATGACAATACATTATCCGTATAATTTGCATTAATGTTTTCGGCAAAAGCAACTGTTGACATCATTGCCGAAACTGCAAGTGTAATAGCTATAATTTTCTTTTTCATTATAAACTTCCTCTCTGAATTTATTTTGCGATATAAGACGTTACAAACTGTTTTGCACATCTTGCACTGCGGCCTCCGTAGTTCATCTGCCATACTACCGCCTCTTTTTCAATATCCGCATTCATTTGGATATTGTGCTTTTTAAGCATTTCGGAAACGATATTAAGATATTCTTTTTGGTTAGGCGCAGAGAATACAAGACTGATACCGAAACGTTCCGAAAGTGAAAGTGTTTCCTGCATTTGGTCGTTTACGTGGATTTCTCCGCCCTCTCTGTCTGACCAGTTCTCTCTTATTAAATGTCTTCTGTTTGACGTTGCATATATAAGCACGTTTGTAGGATTAGCCTGAAGTTGTCCCTCCATTGCAACCTTTAACGCTCTGTACTCTGTTTCGTGTGATTCAAAAGTAAGGTCGTCAAGGAATATTATGTACTTATTCGGACTTTCAGCCAACACCTTTGAAAGTGACGGTATGTCCTTTATGCAATGCTTAGGCATTTCTATAATACGAAGTCCGTCATCGCAGAACATATTTAAAAGTGCCTTTACAGATGATGATTTACCCGTACCTCTGTCACCGAACAACAATACGTTATTCGCCGCTTTACCGCTGACAAACGCCTTTGTATTATCAATCAACACTTGTTTTTGATACTCAATGCCGACAAGCGAATCAAAAGTAATATCATCGGTATTCGATACTCCGATAAGTTCGCCGTCATATCTAAACGCATTATACTTCGCTAAAATTCCGCTGCCAAACTTTCTGTAATGCTCGATAAGCAAATCAAGAAGCTCCTGTGCCGATTTTGACTCTGTTATTGCTCTGATTGACGCCACATATCCGTTACTGAATCCGATAGGATTACCTGACGGTGCGTACTTAATTTGAGTTGAAAACAGCTTTTTATAAATCTGCTCAATATCAAACTTCGCAAGTCTGTAAAGGTCGTCTCCGATAAATTTACCCGCCTGTGCAAGACGTGATAAAATATTATCATCATTCGCAAGACGTGTTGCAACGTATTCTTTTATCGCACTGCTTGTAACGCCCTCTGTTTCGGAAAATTCGATAATGTTTCTTAAAACGATAACATTATCCTTTTCCAATATCCCCTTTATACATAGGTCATCTTCTATTTTATTAAATATACATAATTCCAACTATGTTCACCTTCCAAATATCTATATCTCGTTTGATTATAGCACATTATCAAAAGAATTGCAACAGCCGAAGTTACCTCAAATTTGTTGGAAAAAATCTCTTTTTTATATTGCCAAACATAGATAAGTTGTTTATAATAATAGTTAAGAGTTTTATTCTTTAAATAAAAAAACAGAGGGAGAAAATTATGGAGCAGATTAAAAACGCAATTCAAAACGGCAAAACCGTACTCGGTATTGAGCTTGGCTCAACTCGTATAAAGGCAGTTTTGATTGACGAAAATAACAATCCTATTGCGTCCGGCAGTTACGAATGGGAAAACCGTTTGGAAAACGGTATTTGGACATACAGTCTTGAGGACGTTTGGACAGGTATTCAGACAAGCTACAAAAATATGGCTGACGACGTTAAAAATCAATACGACGAAGAACTTACAAAAATCGGTGCAATAGGCTTCAGCGCTATGATGCACGGCTATATGGCATTTGACGAAAACAAGGAGCTTTTAGTTCCGTTCCGTACTTGGAGAAACAGCATAACAGGCAAAGCCGCCGCAGAACTTACAAGTCTTTTTGACTTCAATATTCCTGAAAGATGGAGCATTGCTCATCTTTATCAAGCGATTTTAAACGGAGAAGAACATATTTCAAAAATCAAGTATCTTACAACACTTGCGGGATATGTTCATTGGAAACTTACAGGTGAATTTGTACTCGGTATCGGCGAGGCGTCGGGTATGTTCCCTATCGACAGTGCATCAAAAGATTATAATAAGGGTATGATTGAGAAATTCGATAATTTGATTTCAAATAAAAATCTTCCTTATACCATTTCAGACTTACTTCCAAAAGTACTTGTTGCAGGAGAAAATGCCGGTACGCTTTCAGAAGAGGGTGCAAAACTTCTTGACACAACAGGCAAACTCAGTGCAGGTATTCCGCTATGCCCTCCGGAGGGTGACGCCGGTACGGGTATGACCGCAACAAACAGCATTACAAAACGTACAGGAAACGTTTCAGCCGGTACGTCCGTATTTGCTATGGTTGTACTTGAAAAACCGCTTTCAAAGGCTTATCCTGAAATTGATATAGTTACAACACCGGTCGGTGACGACGTTGCAATGGTACACGTAAACAACTGTACATCTGACCTTAATGCTTGGGTAAATATATTCAGAGAATATTCAACCGAACTCGGTATTGAAATAAGTACGGAAAAGCTATACGGCACACTTTACAGAAAAGCTCTTGAAGGTGACGCAGACTGCGGAGGACTTCTTTCTTACGGATATTTCTCAGGCGAAAATATTACAGGTCTTGAAGAAGGCCGTCAGCTTTTCGTTCGTACACCGGACAGTAAGTTTAACCTTGCAAATATGATGAGAACTCACCTTTATTCCGCACTCGGAACATTAAAGCTCGGTATGGATATTCTTCTTGACAAGGAAAATGTCAAGCTTGACAGAATGTTCGGTCACGGCGGATTGTTCAAGACAAAGGACGTTGGTCAGAAGTTTATGGCTGCCGCTATAAATACACCTGTTTCACTTATGGAAACAGCCGGTGAGGGCGGTGCGTGGGGTATCGCATTGCTTGCGTCATATATGCTTGCAAAATCAGAAAACGAAACACTTACCGATTTCCTTAACAACAAAGTATTCTCACAAAGTGAATCATACACACTTGAGCCGACAGACGAGGACGTTAAAGGATTTAACGAATTTGCTGTACGTTACAAGAACGGTCTGCCTATCGAAAAAGCGGCAGTTGAATATTTGAAATACTAATAAAAGGAGATATATAATATGTTAGAAGAATTAAAGCAAAGAGTTTACGAGGCTAATATGCAGTTACCAAAGCATGGACTTGTTACATTCACTTGGGGTAACGTAAGTGAAATTGACAGAGAAACAGGCTATTTTGCAATCAAGCCGTCGGGCGTTGATTACGATAAGCTAAAGCCTGAAGATATGGTTATTATGGACCTTGACGGTAACAAAATCGAAGGTAAATATAACCCATCATCAGACACAGCGACTCATATTGAGCTTTACAAAGCATTCCCTAATATCGGCGGTATCGTACATACACACTCACCTTGGGCAACAAGCTGGGCACAATCGGGACGCGGTATTCCTTGCTACGGTACAACTCACGCTGACTATATGTACGGCGAAATTCCATGCGTAAGAAATCTTACAAAGGAAGAAATCGACGAGGCATACGAAAAAAATACAGGCGTACTTATCGTTGACTTCTTCAAAGACAAAGATTACGTTGCAATGCCTGCCGTACTATGTAAAAATCACGGTCCTTTTACTTGGGGCAAAGACGGTATGGAGGCTGTTCACAATGCAGTCGTACTTGAAGAAGTTGCAAAAATGGCGGCGCGTACCGAAATGATTAATCCGAAAGTTCAAGAGGCACCTCAAGAATTAAAGGATAAGCACTATTACAGAAAACACGGCGCAAACGCATATTACGGTCAAAACAATTAATTTTTAAGGGGGTTTTTATTATGATTATAAGTAATATCTATAAAAGAGCTTTTAACGTATTGTCAAAAATGCCGTTTAAGCTATGGGGGCTTTCACTTTTGAGTTCACTTTTAACTATACTCGTTCTTGTATTCGGTGTATTACCGATAGTTATTGTTCCTGTTATAGCGGTTCTTTCCGCAGGTATGGCGGCAGTTTATCTTGACGGTTTCAACGGTAAGGAAGTTTATTCCGACCAGCTTTTCAAAGGTTTTAAAGATTTTTGGAGAACTGCCGGCGGTATGTGTTGGAAAAAGCTATGGATTTTCATTTGGTTCTTAGTTCCGATTGCAGGTCCGTTTATCGCTATTTCAAAGTATTATGCGTATTCATTCACACCGTATATACTTAATGAAGAAAAATCGGTAAACGCAACTGCGGCACTCAGAAAATCAATGCAGGATACAAACGGTTACAAACTTCAAATGTTCTGTGCTGAATTTATCCCTAACTTGCTGATTTATGCTGTTATGGCTATACTTGCATTGCTTTCAAAGATTCCGTTTGTCGGTATATTGTTTGCGGTTATCACAGTCATAGTTCAGCTTGTATATACATTGTTTGCACCGTTGTTCTTCGGTCTTGTACACGCAGGTTTCTATGAATATGCAAAGACTCCGGTAAAGTCAACAACATATTCGGCACCACAGGCACCTCAAACACCACAGGCACAATCAGCACCTGTTCAACCACCGGTTCAAACACAAACAGCCGAACAAGCCGCTCCGACAGAAAATAACACACCTAAGCCGATTACTTGTCCCGTTTGCGACTCTGTAAACGCACCGAATACTCATTTCTGCTATAAGTGCGGTTCAAAATTAGACTAAAAATAATACGACAATTTATTGTCCTCTGAAAATGAGCTGTTTTTTCAACAGCTCATTTTTAGTTATATGCACATTCGTGCATGGCACATAAAGCAATTTTGGCATTTTCATCATACACTTCATCAAGCATACTCATCGGCAAAGGGTTTTGCCCCGTACCTATTTCCACCGTAAATCCCTCTTTTCCGAACTCCTTTATAAACCAATCCTTACAACCGCCGTATGACGCCGTACCTGTCGGAATACACACCGCATATCCGCTTTCCTCCGCCATTTTCTTTGCAATCTCAACCGAATTTTCACCTGTCATACCGTCAAAGTCATAATATATCTCACGACCTTGACTGTGAAATGCCAACAACATATCAAACTGCTCTTTTCTCACAAATTCCGTAATTGCCCTTGTTTCGGGCTCGGACTCCGCATATTCACCGCCGTATTTTGACGGTGACGGTTTATCGACAACCATCTGCCACTTTGCGTCAAAATTATGATTTATATCAACTCCCCTCGAATTTGCCTGCCAAACATGATTAAAACTATGTATTCCCACCATACTGATTAAGTGCCTGTGATATTCGTTAGTAATATCAAGACCGTTAAGTGCAATATCTACGCCGTCAGGGTTGACCATAGGTACAATGTAAACCGTAATATCCGAATACAGCCTTTTTATGTCATACCCGAAATATTCCGTTTCCGTCATCAGCTTTACGGTGTAATTTGACACAAATTTTATCAAAAAAGCCGCCGTAAGATATTCAAGTCCGTGATACGCACCGCTTAAAAGCAGTTTTTTCTTTCCCTTTCCGATTTTCAAACACGGAATATCTTTCTGCATAACACT
>UMFT01042111.1_pt1 | contig 12509 bp, 10 predicted proteins | sample 1965081 | NCBI WGS metagenome assembly UMFT01 (sample SAMEA4836053, study PRJEB28245) | human gut metagenome | biome: gut microbiome; material: fecal sample | place: Denmark | collected 2008
CGAGAGTGAACAGCAGGAAATTTTAGATTATTTCAATCTTGGATATAAGGTTAGTTTAGAGCAGGTTAAGGCAATTAAAAATAAGGAAAAATCAACAGACATCATTGAAAGACCGGAAGAGAAAAACAAGGAGAGTGCAAAGGTTACAATATCCCGAAAGAAACTTAAGCAGTATTTTCCTGAAAATTATACAAAGGCAGAAATGGAGAACATAATTTACCAGTTATTGGAGAAATGGAAGAGTGATGGTTATGACATTTGATTATTATTATGGAGCTCAGGCAGAGCAGTTTAATTTCATAAGAATTCCCAAAGCAATGATTGTAGACCCAATGTTTGCAGATTTGTCAGTCAATGCAAAACTTCTTTATGGAGTTTTGCTTGACCGAATGAACCTGTCAATGAAGAACAGATGGTTTGATTCAGAGAACAGAGTATACATAATATACCAGATTGCAGAAATAATGGAGGACTTTAACTTTAGTAAAAAGACAGCTGTAAGGTATTTAAATGAGCTTGAGAATTTTGGATTAGTTGAAAAGAAAAGAAGGGGGTTGGGACTTCCAAGCCTCTTATATGTAAAGAATTTTGTTGTGTTTCAGGACCATTCGGAGCCTGATGACACAGATTTTGATGATGTAGCAGAAGATGACAATTTGAATGAAAATATGGAAACTTCAAGAGGTATACAGGGGGAAACTTCCAGAGGTGTAAGAACTTACACTTCAAGAAGTGTAGATATGGAAACTTCTAAAGGTGTACAGAAGGAAACTTTAAGAGGTGTAAAAAGTGAACTTCAAGAAGTAACCAAAAGGGGTCCGCTTATTAGTAAGACTAATAGTAATAATATTAATATAAATAATACTAAAGAGAGTAATAATATCTTATCTAATCCCATAGTGAAAAATGCAGTTGATGGGATGGGAAGAGAAGAAGAATCACTTTTTGAAAAATATACAAAAATGGTAAAGGATAACATAGACTATGATGTTTTGATTAGCAGACATTATCTTGAAAAGTCAATGATAGATGGAATGGTTAATCTTATTGTTGAAACCATTATCAGTGAAAATGATTATATTATTATTTCAAGTACAAAATTTCCAAAAGAGGCTGTAAAGTCCAGATTCTCAAAATTGGACATCAGTCATATTGAGTATGTGTTAGAGTGTATGAATCATAACACAACAAACATAAAGAACATTAAGAAATACCTGTTGGTAGCACTTTATAACGCACCAACAACAATTGATAGTTACTATAAGGCAAGAGTGCAACATGACATGCCGGAACTTGCAAATTAGAAAGTGGGACACCGGGTCCCAATGTTTAAAATACAGAGTATGGTTGAAAGTGTCGAAATTCAACCACATTAGAATTTGAAATCGAAGATTATTATGATAAAATGTATTTATCAATTCTTGGTGGAATTACCACAAGACCAAGAATGATGGATATTTGTTATAAATGGTTAAAATACAATTCGACAGAAGGGTTGGAACAATGATTAAGAAAATTAAATATGCGATTATAGTAATGTTGATTATCGCCAATGTGATATGTTCAAGTAGTATTGAGGCCGCAGAAATATTCAAGGTGACTAATGTAAAGACAAGAGAAGTTACTAAAACTTTCAAGACTATTAAGGATGCAAGTCTTGCAACAACTAAGTTAAAGTACATAGCAGGTTACAAGATAAGCTGGAAAAAACAAAAGAAAGTTGAAGGTTATAATGTTTATGTTTACTATCCGGCAACAAAAAACTGGAAGAAAATAAAAACAACAAAGAAAAATTACTTTACATTAACTAATTGCTTTCAAGGTGAAAAAGTTAAAATAAAGATAAGAGCATATAAAAAAATTGATGGAAACAATGTATATGGACAGTTTTCAAAAGTGAAAAGTATTAAAATCAAAAAAGCTCTTTATTCAAGAACAAAATGGGGCAAAATCAAAAAGCCCTTCACAGACAGAATAGCATCTGAAAATGCATTTGAACTTCAAAACAAGTACAGAAAATCTGCAGGAGCAGAGAGAATTGAATGGTCAGAGAATGTATATAATGTTTGTTTGGAGAGAGCAAAGCAAATCAGCAAGAACTACAGCCATGACGGATGGTATGAAACAGCAATGAAGGTTTTCTCAAAAAAATATAAGATTGATGATGAGTTTATTTGGATTGAGGAAGGAGATTCTGAATATGGCATAAATTATGTTTCTAGTGAAAACATTCTTGAAGGAGCTTTCTCATACAAGGAAGCGATGAAGCAATGGAAAAGAAGCAGTGCTCATTACAAAAATCTAATATCAAAGAGTCACGTTAAGGGAGCGATAGCATGCTATAGAGCAAGTGGAGGTTATTATTGGGTTGCATTGTTTGCAGATGCAGACATAGATAAACTTCTAGAAGAAAAATGTAAAAAATGAATAAATGACAGATAACGCCTTATTAAATCATTAGTGATTTGATAAGGCATTTTTTTGTCTTTTTCAAGAAAGGAAAGAGGTATAAGATGTTTAAGAAGATAAAAAAAATGGTAGCAGGATTGTTGGCTGCAGTAATGATTACAACAAATGTTTGTCCAATGTTTCCAGTAAGTGCTGCAAGTGGAGTTGCCAGCTTGGAATCACTGGGAAAATTAGGAACAGTGAATATAGGTTCAAAGAGTGAGAGCGGAACATGGCTTCAAACGCAGGTAGATTCAAAACCGGTTTTTTGTATGGATTTGGGAAAAGCATGTCATACAGGATACACTTACAAATCTGAATCAAAAACAATTAGTAGTGATGATGCCAACACAAAGAATAAGTTAGAAGCCAAGATTGGATATTGGTATGATCAAGTGAAAAAAGGTAGTAATAAGGCTTGGGTTTATGCACAGTGTCTTATCTGGAGTATTGAAGAGGGATACACAAGTGAAAGTAATTTAAAAAGTGTAATTAATCAGGTTAAAAAGAATACAGGATATTATAAAGATGATACGTTATATTCGGACATTTTTGAAGTAGGGAAAAAAGTGGAATGCGATATTTATATCTGGAAATATTCAGGCTCCACGGATGACAGTGAAGTTCAAAAACTGTTGCAAATAAAATCAACTAATGAAGAATATAAATATTTAGCTACAAGTGGAAAAAGATACTACAGACAAAGAATAACACTTGAAAAAGTTGATGAAGATGGAACTACTCTTCCAAAAGTTACTTTTAGATTTACAGCTAAAAACATAAAGGAATTATGTTCATATCAGTATAATGGTTGGGGAGATTCAGTGAAAGAAGATGCGGATGAGGATGCAACAAAGTTTAGTCAGGATGTAATGACAGATTCAAATGGAAAAATTGTATTTAGATTTACATATATCTTGAATTCAAAAAAATATTATTATGTTTCTGATGATGAATTATCAAAGATGAGTTCATCTGACAAAAAGCAAATGAAAGACCTATTAGATGATAAAGGATATAATTATGCATCTGATTTATCTAAAACTGGTGCCGAAAAATTAAAAGAAGCAGATCTTGATGACCAGATGGATGATATCAGTAACAAGTATGTTATTAAGGAAGTAAATTCAGGAAATGACAATATATTAACTTCTTTTGTGGTAGATAAGGGAAATAATAAGATAACAGATGCAACTAATAATAAAGTGACAGTGACACTGACTAAGTCTGATTCTTGGACAAGAAACAGTGACGGCAGGTGGCCTGAAACAGCAGAAGAATCATACAGCAATTACAAGCTTGCATACAAGCCTGTTCTTAAGGACAAGTATAAGAAAGTGAAATTAACTGCCGTAAAGATTGATGAAGAAACAGGCAAGACTGCTCAGGGTGATGCAACACTTGAAGGAGCAGTGTATGGAGTATATTCAGATGCAGCATGCACAAAGTTAATTAAGTCATATAAAACAGACAAGAACTACCAGTTTGAAACAGACTACATGAGATGTGGAAAGACGTATTACCTAAAGGAAGTCACACCACCAAGGGGATATCTTAAGAATGACAAGGTATATGACATTGTTGCCGATGGTGCCAAATTCACTGCAGAATACAATTCGGTTGAAAAGCAGGTTTCAGAAAAGCCAATCAAGGGTTATGTGGCAATAATTAAGGGCATGGGTAACGGAACTGCAGGCATTGTACCATTTGAAAAGAGTGCACAGTTTCAGATTTATCTTGCAAGTGCAGGCTCTTATGCCAAGGCAAAAGCCACTGAAAGAGACATTTTAACAACAGACTTAAACGGTTATGCCAAGTCAAAGAAAATGCCATATGGAACATACGTGGTTCATCAGACAGTTGGAGCAGCAAACACTGAAAAATGTCCTGATTTCTATGTGAATGTTAAGGAAAACGGAAAGACATACAAGTATCTTTTAAACAATCCTGAATTCAATGCATATTTAAAGATTGTAAAGAAGGATTCAAAGACACATCAGACAGTTTTAAAGGCAGGAACAACATACCAGATTTATAAGGTAAATGAGGAGGGCAGTGAAAAACTTGTTACACAGACATACAGCAATGGAAATGCAATTGAGGTTGTGGACAGATTTGTAACAGATGAAACAGGAGAAATCATTACTTACGAAAAGTTAAAAGCCGGCACATACAAGGTTTATGAAATTGAAGGCCCGGAAGGATACAGAGTAAACAGACAGCCGGTGATGGTTGAGATTAACAGCAACTCATACAAGACAATGGTGGACAAGTTTGGTAAGGAATATCTGTATGCAGAGTGTGAGTACTATAATGATGTGACTTACGGAAAATTTACAATAAACAAGACTGGTCCTGAATTATGTAAGAAGGAAGATGTAAACAATTCAGAAGAAAGTAAGGCAGATAAAGATGAGGAAATCAATAATTCAGTTAACACAGAAAAGAATGGTGTAAAGGGAATCAATGTAGAGAATGGTGAAAATGAAACAAAATTAGGTTCATTTAATCCATTTGACTATAAGGATACATTGCTAAATGGTGTTGTATTTGAACTTACTGCAAAAGAAGACGTCATGTCACAGGATAATCAGGGAACAGTATTGTTTAAGAAGGATTCGGTTGTTGCAAAAATTACAACAGGTGAAAAGGCAGAGTTTACAAACGATTGTAATGGTATTTGTGGTTACGTGTTAAACGATGACGGAACAATGACACTTAATGTCCCACTTGGAGAATACACCTTAAAGGAAGTAAGAACAAAGTATGGTTATGTTCTTCCAGAACAGTCATCCTGGGACTTAAGTTTTAAGTGGAATAACAAGGATGATGAGTACGTGTTTGACATTTCTGAAAACTCAAAGGATGGAAAGATTGACATATACAATGACATGGTAAAGACAGACATTGTACTTGAAAAGCAGGATTCAAAAACAAATGAGCCTGTTGGAAATGCAAGATTTGGATTTTATTCAAAGGACAACATTTATGACAAGAATGGAAATGTGATTGTTGCTGCAGGTGAAAAGATTGTAACAGTTACAACAGATAAGGAAGGAAAGGCGAAAATCCCTTTTGAGGTACCTGTAATGGATGAAGGTTATGGAAAGATGGAAGACAACTTAAATTCAGGAGATTACTATTTCCTTGAAGAAAGTGTTAGCGACAGTTATTACATTAACAGAGAAAAACATCATGTACATCTTGAATACAAGGATCAGGAAACTGCAGTTGTATCAGCCAAGGCAGTGGTTAAGGAAGAACAGACTGAAACTGTAATCGGCAAAAGGATGATTGCATCATCAGTTGAGATTAAGGACTGTCATTTGAAAATCAGTGATGAAAAGGGTAATGAAATTGTAAGCTGGATTACAGGCGACATTTCATCAGTTAAGTTAAATGAAAAGATTGATGAGATGGGATATGATAACATTCATATAGAAAAGGGCGACGGTTATGCAGTTAAGATATATGGTTTACTTCATGACAGGGAATACACATTAACAGAAACAAAGCCGGCAGACGGTTTTGTAACTGCAAATGACATTACCTTTAAACTTGTGGAAAGTGATGATGAAAATGCAAAGACAAGGGTACTTGTTAAAAATGGTGACAGTTTCACTGAGAATGTTGACAATCAGGTGATAATGTATGATGACACAACAAAGATTGAATTTTCAAAGACAGACATTACCAACGGAAAGGAACTTCCGGGATGTCACATGCAGGTAACTGATAAGGACACAGGAAAGGTAATGGATGAATGGGTTTCATCAGAACAGAGCCATGTGATTGAAGGAAAGTATCCCGTGGGAAAAACTTATGTTTTAACAGAAACGAAAGCAAGAGACGGATACGCAACAGCAACAAATATTGAATTTACGGTGGCTGATGATGGAAAGGTCCAGAAGGTAAATATGGCTGATGACACAATTAAGGTTGAATTCAACAAGATTGCATCAGACACCAAGAAACAGCTTGGTGGTGTAAAGTACAAGGTATACGACAGCAAGGGCGAAAAGGTGTATGAGTTTACAACCGGAAAGAAAGCTGAATTCATAGAAGGCATGTTTAAGGCAGGAGAAACCTACACATTTAAGGAAGTGGATGCACCGGAACATTACAAGGTTGCAAGGGATAAAAAAATAAGAATTAAGGACACAGAAAAAGTTCAGAAACTTACAGTTACAGACGAAAGAATCCCTGTGGTACCTGACACACCACAGACAGGCATTAATGAAAAGACAGCAGGAATGGCAGTTTCACTTATTTCATTATTACTTGCACTTGGATGTTTTGCATGCGTAAGAGCAAAGGACAGGTCAAAATACAATTTTAAACAGGAGAAGGACGATGAAGAGGATAATTAAAATATCTCTGATACTTCTTTTAGTGGGGATGGCTGTGATTGCAGCTGTCCCTTTTTTTAAGGAAAAAAGAGCAGAGAGAAAGTATGAGAATGAATTTAAGAATATACAGGAGAGCGTGACAGAAAAGAAGTCTGATGTAAATGGTCTTGTAAAGAAAAACAAGGACTGCATAGGTTATGTGCAAATACCGGGAACAACAATAAGTTATCCTGTGATGCAGACAAAGGACAAACCGGATTTTTATTTAAATCATGATTTTAACAGGAATTACAGTTTTTATGGAACATCATATTTAAGTGCATACTGTGATGTGAATAAATCAGACAACCTGATTATTTACGGACATAACATAAACGGTGGAAAAATGTTTGGAGCATTGGAGCAGTATAAGGATAAGAAGTTTTTTAATAAGCACAGGAAGATATATTTTACAACTGATAAAAAGAGAGAGTATGAAGTGTTTGCAGTGATGAGTGTTAACATACATGAGTTTGAATACTGGAAATTTGTAATGGCAAGGGATGCGAAGGAGTATGACGAGTTCGTTGACAAGATGGAAGAGCATAGTTTGTGGAGACGGGAAAATAAGCCAAAGTACGGAGAACAGATGCTGATGTTGTCTACTTGTGATAATGGGAAAGGGGATGATTGGAGAATTGTGGTTATTGGGAAAGAAATATTTTTAAAATAGTAAAATAATCTGGTAGTATCTACGGATAAAATAAGTAAAATACTACCAGATTACAATTTTGTACAGATTGTTAAGTACCTTTGATATTATGTGTTAATCTAACTTTTATTTTAAGTGTTTTTTCTAAAATAACCAGAATGGTTGCCAAGTCAATAGATGTAAAAAGCGTAGTAGAATATAGAAAATATTTTGTAAAAAATAAAACGATTCCAATAAAAATGATTACCAGTAAGGCTATACGTTTAATTTTTGTGTATTGAATAATTTCGTAATTCTCCAAACAACGAGTCTGATTTCCTTCTGTTTGAGTAAAAAACAAGTAAATAAAATTTGCAAAAGATATTATTATTAAAACAACAATATTTTTATAAAAAAATGGTTGACTAACCAGCAAAATAACAATAATTATGTTAGAAATTACATAGCAAAGAAAACGCGATTTACAATGGAATCCACCACAATATGAACGTAACGGCATGAAAGATATTAGAAAAAATAGCAATATATCTGTTTTTTTGACTATATATGAAAGAAATAATGCTGTTAAAAAATTTGCTATTATCATAAAACCGTTATTTAAACCATAAATGTAAAATTCCTTATTTTCGCTAATAATTTTTTTCTCTACCATTTTGTCAACTAAATAATCTGTAATTACCATAACTAAAACTTCCTTAATTTTTTAGCATTTTCAGGTAATTTTTCTTCGTGTAATACATACCAACATCTTTGATTGGATGCAACAGTAGTAATGACTAATGCAAATGTAGCAAATGAAGAAAGCATTTTTATATTTGCATTTGAAATTAACTTTTTAAGATTTGCCTTCATAAATAAACCTCCTTTCTATTTTGATAAATGTTATCATAAATGATGTAAAAAAAATGAAATTGTAATAAAAGGTATTTTATATGTAATATTTTCACAAAAAATGTATAAAATATTGTCGAAAGTAGCACTATATATAGACCTAGTTTTGAAAACAAACGAGTAAAATTGTAGCAGGACTATATATGGGAGGAGTGCTATGACTTCAAATGAAGCAATCTGTAAGAGAATATCAGATTTGTGTAAGGAACAAAATATTACTTATTATACATTAGCATCTCGTGCGGCTATTCCAAAATCTACACTCATGAACATATTGTCTGGTACTAATACAACTGTTGCTACCATTAATAAAATATGTAATGGTTTAGGAATAACGATGTATGAGTTTTTTCAGTCAGAGTATTTTGAAGATTGTGAAGATGATTAATATGAAGGGGGAGAAAGATGTTACGTTTGGCAGTTTGTGATGATGATAAATTTGTTGTAGAACAAATAGAGTCGTATATAGAACAATTAAAAGAATTATCTATAGTATATGAGGTGTACTTTTCAGCAGAAGAATTTTACAGTCATATGTTTGAACTAGATTTTGACGTATACTTTTTAGATATAGAAATTGCAGACAAATCAGGAATAGAATTGGCTAAAAAAATAAGACAGACAAATCAATATGCAGTGATTGTATTTATAACCAGTTATTCTAAATATGTTATAGATGTGTTTGATGTTAATACCTTTAATTTTGTTTTAAAGCCATTGACGTATGAAAAATTCAAAAAAACTATATGTAAAGTATCTGACTATATTTTTACTTCTAAAACTAATTTTGTCTTTGTGCATAATAAAAATCAGTATGCTATTCCTTATCAAAATATTATTTACATAGAAAAGAGAAAGCGTAAAGCATATATTCATACAAATTCTGGGTATGTGTACAAATGTAATATGACTATGGAACAAATTTTAGAACAACTTACAACAAATAGATTCGCAAAAATAAATCGGGGATGTATCGTTAATTTGGCAATGATTGATGAAATTATAAGAGAAGAAATTCATTTGCTAAATGGGGAAATTCTGTATATAGCACGAGATTGTAAAATGGAAATAAAAGAAAAGCATCTAAATTATTTTAGAGAAATGATATAATAAATCTACAAGATAAGTATAAAAGAGTACATTTATTAGGCTGATTTAGATTGGTAAGTGTGTTATACTTACAAAGTCATTAAATCTAGAGGAGGGATAGAGGATGAAAGTTGCAATATGTGATGATGACACAAATGTAGTTGAGCAAATAGAACAATATATTGAAAATATTAGTGATAAGTCATTGGAATATGAAGTGTTTTTTTGTGCGGAGGAATTACAATGGTATATAACAAAAAACGATGCAAAATTTGATTTATTTATATTAGATATTGAGATGAAAGAAGTGTCTGGGATAGATTTTGCAAAAAATCTTCGTGAGAAAGATATGGATACGTTAATTGTTTTTATGACAAGTCATTCTCAATATGTATTTGAAGTGTTTGAAGCAATAACATTTGATTTTATCGAAAAACCTTTGACTTTTGAAAAAATGAAAAATATGTTGGAAAAAGCAAAAAAGTATTTGGGTATGGCGCAAAAAAGATTTGTGTTTTCTTATAGAAAAAATAGTTATAGTATTGCTTTTTCAAATATTAGTTATTTAGAGAAAGAGGGTAGAAAAGTATGGATATATACAATGGATGATAAAAAATATCAGTCTAATATGACATTGGAAGAAATAGTGTCACAATTAGATGCTGAAATGTTTGGGTTATTGAATAGATCGGTGATTGTAAATATTTCAAAAATTGAAGGATTTATAGCTGAAAAGGTAATTCTACAAGGTGGTAAAATGTTATATGTAAGTAGAGATTATAAAAAAGAGCTTAAGAAAAAACACTTAGATTATTTAAGGGGGCAAGTATGACCATAATTTATGATATTATAATAAATTTAATTGATTATTTAATCATTTTTAAATATTTCAATTGCTTTGGGAAAAAAAGAAATTTGAGAAAGAAATATTGTGTTGGTATTTTTTTCAGTTGTGTTGTATTCGTAAGTGTAATTAATCAGTTGCAGAATCAGTATATAAATCTTATTTTATGTATATTAATGATTTATCTATACAGTTTATCCTTTTCTTATGGAATGGCTTATCATATTGTTTTGCCTATTCTGTATATTGGATTTGGAATTGTGGCAGAACTAATTGGTTTTGTTATTTTAAATATTTCGGGAAGTATACTCCCGTATCCAGTTCAATATTATGGTAGTTCATTTATCTGTGAATTTATCCGCTATTTAATCGTTTGCGTTTTTTGCAGTATCAAAAAAATAAAACTTCCCAAATTATCTTTTAAAATAGGTGAATTTCTGGTGATTATTCCAATTTCAAGTATTGTTATATGTTGTATTGCAATTAATATTATTCAAAACAGTAAAAATAATCTAGTTAATATAATGTGTATGGTAATAATTATTATGACAATTACCAGTAATGTTTTGATGTTCAAAATGTTTTTTAAAGTAATAGATACATTATCGGATAATTATGAAAAGGAAATGTTGTTACAAGAAGCAGAGGCAAAAGAACAATATTATAAAGAGGTAGAAAAGAGCAGTAGAGAGGTTCAAAAAATAAAACATGATTTTAAAAATATGCTATTAGCGATATGTGGAAATTATAAAGAGAAGAATAAAATTTCAGAGGAAATTAGTAAAATTATAAAGGAATTAGATGAAAGTGATAAAAAGATATATACATCCAATGTGGTTATTAATACAATAATTAATAATAAAATCAGTCAGGCAGAAAAGTTGAATATTAAAACAGATGTTGATATTCAAGTGCCAAAATCTGTTGGTTTCGATTATAAAGATGCAGGAATTTTGTTAGGAAATATATTAGATAATGCAATAGAAGCATGTGTAAAGATTAATAAGGATAGAAGATGGATTAAGGTAAATATGTTTCATCAAAGGAATACATTGTTTGTTAAAGTAAGTAATAGCAAAACAAAGGCTCCGGTTAATATAAATAAGAGTAGTAAGTTTGATGCACATAATCATGGAATTGGAGTATCTAGCATAAAGGCTATTGCAGAGAAGTATGATGGTTATGTAGAATTTCAGGATAAAGGAGAAGAATTTGTGGTTAATGTGAGCTTATATGGAATGATATATTGAAAATAAAAAATTATAGATTAATATGTTACTAATAAGTATAGGTTGTTTAGGCAGAGCATGTGGAAATATGTGCTCTGTTTTTTTGGGCATTTATACATAAAAATAGTTTAGTGATAGTAATTTTCAAGATTATAACTTATAAGCATTTATGAATATTGTAGTGAAAATTCAGATATTTATATAAAAATTAACGAAAAAATATTTTCCGTTACAGATAAACGACAAATTGTGACAGTTTATGCAGAACGGAAAGTGAGGTATGTATAATGAATATAAATTATTCTAATAACAGGAGAGGAGAAAACAAATAGAATTTGTGAAAATAATATGAATATAATAAGTGAATCTGGATGGCCACAATGGCCACAATATACAGAAAAAACAATTAGAAGTCTTGAAAAAGTGTTGAATAGTAACAGATGGGCAATAAGTGGGTACTGGACAGGAGAAGAAACGAGAGAACAATTATTTGCAAAAGCATTTGCAAAGTATAATGGAGCAAATTATTGTGTTCCTACAACTAATGGTTCTGCTGCACTAACAACAGCGCTAGAAGCAGTAGGTGTTGGATATGGGGATGAAGTTATTATGCCGGCGTTAACATGGATTGCTACTGCGACAGCAATTTTAAGGGTAAATGCGAAACCAGTACTAATAGATGCATCAGAAGAAACATATTGTATGGATGTTTCAAAGATTGAAGATGCAATAACAAATAGAACAAAAGCAATAATAGTAGTTCATTTAATGGAATGTATGGTAGATATGGATGAAGTGATGAAAATCGCTAAAAAATATAATTTAGCAATTTTGGAAGATTGCGCACAGGCACATGGAATGAAATGGAAGGATAAAAGAGCAGGAACTATAGGAGATATAGGAACTTTTAGTTTTCAACAAGGAAAGATATTGACGGCAGGAGAGGGGGGCGCGACCATTACAAATAA
>UMFT01021119.1_pt1 | contig 12233 bp, 10 predicted proteins | sample 1965081 | NCBI WGS metagenome assembly UMFT01 (sample SAMEA4836053, study PRJEB28245) | human gut metagenome | biome: gut microbiome; material: fecal sample | place: Denmark | collected 2008
TAGAAACAGAGGATGGACTTACTAATGAAAAGGAACAGTTTGTTGAAGTTACGGTTTTAGATAGTGTTAGAGCGTCATTTACCGCTTTGTGTAGAGAAACTGGTGCTGAAATAAATTTAGCTTCGGGCGCCAAGAATGAGCTGCAAGGTGGTCATCACATAGATTTTACTGTTACTTCTACAGGTGCACCTAATAAAAATGTCTTCACTTTTGTTAGTGAAGATGGAAAGGCAGAAACAGTTGAGGCAGTTGACGGTATTGCATCTTATCAGTTCTACTCACCGGGGTTGTATGAGGTTACCTTGGAGTCATCAAGTGATTTTGGACGTAGCAGCATAAAATATACAGAGTTGGTAAATGTTATAGCTTCGGAAGATCCTGTTGATTTTATTGGTGCTGAAAGATTATCATCCAATACTATAGGTTTGAAATTTAGCCGTGCAATGAAAGATGCATCAGACTGTCCTGTTAATGCTTTTTCACTGAATATAACCAACGGGGAAAATATGATTCCTGTAGTTGCAAATATTCAATCAGTAAGTACGGATGTCAATATTGTAAAACTTGTATTAGATACTGATATTTATAATACCGATAATATAACTGTTTCATACGATGCATCTGTTGGTAATTTGATAACACTTGACTATGTTTATGCTACAAATTTTATTTCAGAACCGGAAAGTTTCGATTTCAAGATGTCAAATCTTTTGAAAGAAGCAGGATATGATGTAGGTTTTGAAAATTGTACTGTAGAAGATTGGGATAAAGTTTCTTGGGGAGCAACTCTATGGGACGACTATAAATTATCTATGGTAAATGATAATGCTCATTCTGGTAACGGTGTTGCATATGCAGAAATTTCTGCTGGTAAAGGAATGATAATGGGTTGCGATACCAAAGTAGCAGGAGATTATGCCATCCCTGTAGAAGCAAATGTTGATTATTTGCTTTCTATGTGGATAAATGTACAAGAATTAGATGGTACTCCAGTAAATGGAATATATCCAAATATTACTTTTGATTTTGCAATAGATACAAAATGGAGTACTGGTGTATGGTTTAATAATGATTTTGTTAAAGGTCAATGGGTGAATGTTACATGTAAAATGTCATCTTCCAAAGCTGGAGATTCAGGAATTATCATTAGAGCTACAAATGAAAAATCATCATCAGCATTGAATTTCTATTTTGATGATATTTCATTGACTAAAATAGAAAAACGTCCATAGTAAATTAAAAATAGATAGGGTTAGCTCCCTATCTATTTCTTAGATATTATTAATTAAATTTTTTGTAGAATGGAATTGAAATTATTGCTTTTATCATTAGGATTTTTATTTATTTCTTGTAGTTCCTGTATGCCAGGAGATAATAATGGAGAAGAGAATGGGTCAGAAAACGGATCAAATACAGACCCGGGTGATTCTGAAACAGAATTTGAATATGAATGGGACAAGTTTTCTGTACCAGTTTCGGCAGGTACTGGAATGAAATGGGAATTACAGAGTCAGTCGGATGACTTTAACTATACTGCTGACAGTAATAACAAAGGTAATTTTGAAAAGAAATGGACCGATTATTACCATGCCAACTGGTCAGGACCAGCTCCTACAATATGGCAGAGAGATCATATTTCTGTCTCAGATGGTTGTTTGCGAATTGAAACCAGTAGACCTGACGATGTAAAAATAGTTAAGGTTACAAGCGGAGATAAAGAAAAAATGATGCCTGGCACTTATACAGGGTGTGTTACATCTAAAACTAGAGTAGTATATCCTGTGTATGTAGAGGCATATGCCAAGATAGCTAACTCAACAATGGCTTCGGATGTATGGATGTTAAGTCCTGATGATACTCAAGAAATTGATATTATAGAGGCATATGGTAGCGATAGGGTTGTAGGTGATGATGGACATAAATTTTACGGACCTGATAGAATTCATTTAAGTCATCATGTGTTTATTAGAGATCCGTTTCAGGACTATCAACCAACAGATCCTGGAAGTTGGTATAAAGATGTGAATGGAACTATTTGGAGAAATGATTTCCATAGAGTAGGAGTTTACTGGAAAGATCCATTTAATTTGGAATATTATGTTGATGGTAAAATGGTAAGAAGGGTATCTGGGAAAAATATTATTGACCCCAATGATTTTACTAAGGGTACCGGACTATCGAAAGAAATGGATATAATTATAAACATGGAAGACCAGAGCTGGAGAGCTATAAGTGGATTGTCTCCGACAAACAAAGAATTAATGAATAAAGATAATAATACATTCCTTGTTGACTGGATAAGAATTTATAAACCGGTAGAGGATAAATAATTATTTTATGGAGACCATCTCAAAATCATTTTGAGATGGTCTCTTCTCTTTTTATATAGTTAAGGATTTGATTTATTCTAGTTATAGTGGAGAAAAAATATCTTTATGGGAGAGATTTTCATTTACTTAGGGAAAAGTTGCATTTTGCCATATATAAATACTATTTGTATGATATATATTTGCCATACAATATCCGACTGAAAAATTCTGAATATGATGAAAATGGTATTCTGGTTAAAAAGTATGATAATATCAGTATAATGGAAAAAGACATATTGATTGAACCATCAAGATAAAAGTTCTTTGCTTCAAATAAAATGTTCCGTTAGATGATATTCAATAACGGAGCATTTTTTTATTCTCAAAACCATAAACTTTACTAATATTGTACTTTAATATAAAATAATTTATGAAAAACAGAATTATCGGCTTGTTTTGTTTTATGGCTGTTCATTTAGCCGCTTCTGCACAGACTCATGTGCAATTGAATTTGAATGTAAAACATAAGCTTGGGGATGTAACAGAGTTTAACCGTCCTAAGTTTATAAATTTCCATGCTACAATAAATGAGAATTATTGGGATAGTGCAAATAAGATTGCTGATTTACGTGATGACCTTATAAGAAAATATGATGTGTATGTGGGGCGTGAAACAGGTATGATCAAGACTGTGCTTCGCAATGTTAAGGAGGATCCCGAAAGACCAGGTTTTGCCGACCCAGATGATTTGGCTAGACTATGTAGCCAGAATAAGAAACGGTATGTTCAGAACACAAAGGTACATCCTTACGAGAAATACAGTAATCTGATTCTTTGTAATCAGTTCTCTCCTTTTTATCCTGACGGAACTAAAACGCTGAAAGGATGGGCTTTATCGCAGAAGGATACTGAAGATGAGCCTTTCGGAACAGCTTCGGGTGAATTTTATGGCAGGTATATTAAGGAGTATTTTGGTGAAGGAGGAGAAAGTGGTGAACCTAAGCCTGGGTTCTGTGAGGTAATTAATGAGCCTTTGTGGGATATTTATGATAAGCCGAAAGCTCCAAAGTCAAGTATAACCAAATTATTTGAATTCCACTCTACTATTGCCGCACAGGTGAAAAAGTTTAATCCTGATATAAAAGTGGGAGGTTATTGCACTGCCTTCCCTGATTTTGAACTCCAGAATTTCGGAAGATGGAATGCCAGATGGAAACAGTTTATTGATATTGCCGGAAAGGATATGGATTTCTTTACTATTCATTTATACGATTTTCCATGTAAAGATGGTAAACAGATGTACAGAAAAGGCAGTAACATGGAGGCCACAATGGATATGATTGAGCAGTACAGTATGATAAAGCTTGGTGAGGTTAAACCTCTTATGATTTCGGAATACAGTGCGCAGACGCATGATTACAACAGGAAGCCATGGTCGCCATATCGCGACTGGCTGCGACTGAAATCGACCAACTCGATGCTTATGCAGTTTATGGAAAGGACCGATAATATATGTTATGCCATGCCTTTTGCCATGCTCAAATCTGAGTGGGGATATAATCCCAAAACGGGTCTTGCACATACAGCGAGAATGCTGAGAAGAGAAAACGAGCCTGAAAGCTTTACCGGAGAATATGTTTACTCTGAACTTATAAAGTTTTATCAGCTCTGGAAGGATGTGAAGGGTACAAGGGTTGAAACAAACTGTGATAATCCTGACATTATGTGTGATGCATATGTAGACGGGAAGAATGTGTATTTCATTATAAACAATCTGGATTTCAAACCAGTAGATTTGAATCTTTCTGTAAACGGAACATCTAAGGATGCAAAAAGTATAGAAGTCAGACATCTGTACCTTAAAGGTGGGAAAGACGGAGTACCTATGCTTGATGTATACGATGCAAAGAGTCTTGACCACTTTACTTTAGAAACTGAGGCAACATGCGTCATTTGCTATAATTTCGACAGAAAAGTGAAAATAAACGAAACGATGGAGGAGGTGAAATATTATGCAACGGATTACCTTAAAGAGATTGCTGCTGGCAAAGAACTGGTTTTCAATATAAATAATGTCAAGAAGACCGAATATGGTGAGGCCGTTATCCGTCTTGGACTTGGCAGAAATCATGGTTTGTCGTTGCTGCCTGAACTTTTAGTAAACGGTAAGAAAGTTGATATCCCGGATAATTTCAGGGGTGACGTTCAGAAAGACCGTGCTTCTTTCTTCGGTGTTATTGAAGTGCCTGTGGACTACAGCATTCTTAAGGGAAATAATACTATCTCGTTAAAGTTCCCAGATAATGGCGGTCACGTAAGTACAGTTACTATGCAGATTTTTAATTTTTCAAATAATATTAGAGGTATATGATGAAGACCTTACTATCATTTTTGTCGCTGATGTTTTCAGCAAATTTTGTTTGTAATGCGCAAAACCTTCCGGAGGTTCCGGAAGGTTTTAAATGGGAAAAGGTGGAAAGCCTTTCGGATGAGTTTGATTACTGGGATGCTACAAAATGGCACAGGTCATTATGGAATTATGACGTACCGGTACAGATGGTTGCCGAGAACTCGGGAGTAGATAACGGTTTGCTTTGGATCAAGGCTACACTTGACGATGGCAAGGAAAGGTGGTTTAAGACTTCTAGGGTTATGTCGAATACGAGAATTTCATATCCGATGTACACAGAATGTTATATGCGTACCGCACATATTTCGGCTTTCAGTACTTTCTGGATGAATAATGGCAACAGTAATGACAGGGATGAGATAGACATGTGTGAGCATAACTCAAAACCTTCTATTAAGGCACAGGAGAATACACGTCCTTATACTATGTATTCGCAATACTTTGTTGTCAAGAATGGTGTTACAGAAAGAAATAACGGTAACTTCGATAACAGGAAACTCTCTGACGGAAATCCGGCAAAAGGAGTGAAATGGAATGAAAAGTTCCAAAGAATTGGAGTGTGGTGGAAAGATGCCAACAATATTCAATTTTACTTGAATGGTGAACCTACAGGAAATGTGGTATCAAAACAGGATTTTACTCTAGAACTGAATATCATATGGGATTTGTGGACTGCTGATGAGACCTGGACCGGCGGATTGTGTGAAAAGAATGATCTTCTTGATGATAGTATCAATACTATGTATGTAGACTGAATACTTCTAGTCTAAGATAAAGAGAAAAAAATCTTTAATTTTAAAATACATACTATCTACTTTAAATTTACCTATGTTAGGTTTGGTAATTTATCAATATATTCGTAATTGATTTTTTTATTAATATTTTTATAGTATGAGAGTAAAGCTTTTAGTATCAGTATTGATAGGAGTTTCTGCAGACTTGTTTGCACAGAATCCATTCCCTTATGTTATGCCTAAAGAAAAGCCAACTTTCAAGATGAGTTGCGCTATGAACAGAGTGTATGATAATTACGGAGCTGCAACTCCACAGTTGAATGAATTATACACGAACTTCAAGTACTCACCGCTTACAGGCTTTGACTATCATAATGATGATGGGACAGTAACACGAAGAGACCCTTCAAGAATTATTAAGGTAAACGGTAAATACTATATGTGGTACACCAAGCGTTGCACTCCAACAACCTTTGTAGGGACAAAGCTTGCTAATGATACTATTCCGTCTGTGGATTGGGACTTGTGTGATATTGCATATGCCACAAGTAAAGATGGTTTTCATTGGGAAGAACAGGGGATAGCTGTACATCGCCCGAAGAAACCGGAACTTGGGTGGAGGTCGGTTGCAACTCCGGATGTATTGGTCTGGAAAGGCAAGTATTATTTATATTATCAGGCCTTTTCTGTAATGAGCGGAAGTACCGGTCGTGATGACTGCCCAGTTGCAATGTCGTATGCCGATTCGCCTGACGGACCATGGACTCCCGTAAATGAAATCATTATTCCAAACGGTGAACCCGGTGATTGGGATCAATTTTCTATTCATGACCCTCAACCATTGGTTTATAAAGGGAAAATATATCTATATTATAAATCGGATTATAACGGAAAGGATAATGGCGGTTTAATCCGCTCTCAGGGTCTTGCCATAGCTGATAATCCTATGGGACCATTCAAAAAATATGAATTGAACCCGATTATCAGTTCCGGACATGAGACTCAGTTTTTCCGTTTCAAGCAGGGGATAGCCTCGATTATGGCTAAAGACGGGCATGAAAATAATACTATTCAATATTCAGAGGATGGCAAGAATTTCAAGGTTGCAAGTATTTGTGCCATGATGCCAATTGCTTCAGGACTTTATGACCCGGATGCCTTTACGGATGTACCGTTTGCTAATGGCATAACATGGGGTATTTCCCATTATAATTTGTGGGGTCGAAACAGAAGAAGTATTTTATTGCGGTTCGACTGTGATTTGAGTATTGATTTCAATGATCCGGAAATGAAAAAGAATGATGTTCCTTTTTCTTTGGAAGAGTTATATCGAAGGGGATTGACTAAAAAGCAGAAGGAGATTATCTTAAAAAGGGATAGAATAAAATAAAAATACCCCCTAATTTCGAAAGAAATATCTACGACTAGTCTGGTAGGTTAATTATATTTTTGTGTTCATATAAAAACTTAAAACTAATTATGAATAAACTTTTATTTTTTCTACCAATTTATTTTTTCGTGTTCGGAGAAATCGTCTGAAGATGAAGATATTAATATTCCTTTCGAAAATAGGACTTGTTTTGTAGATGATAGCATTCGTACCATTGTTGATTCTGTCTATAATTTATTATCTCCTGATGAACCTACTGCGCAAATTCATGGTATAAGACCTATATTAATTGTTGAGAATGGTAAGTTAAGCTTAGAAAAGTGCCGTAAGCTGATACCTTATGGCATCGGGCATATTTCGCAGTTTGCATGTATGAAGGACTTAAAGGTAAATGTATTACGTTGGAGATAGAACTGTTACAGAAAACAGAAGAGTTATATTTTTGGAGGTTACAGTTAATGATGATGAAACGAATTTATAAACCTATATAGAAAAAACATATGAGAACTGATTTATTTTTTTATCCGGCAATTGCCGCAGCAGTGCTGTCTTCATGCGGAGGGAAAAAAGACGCTGCAGAAGTGAATAAGAAACCTAATGTATTGTTTATTTATGCCGACGATATCGGTTACGGTGATTTGAGCTGTTATGGCGGAAAATCGATTATTACTCCAAATGTGGAGAAACTGGCATCTGAGGGTATAATGTTTACAAATGCCCACTGTGGTGCATCTACAAGTACACCATCAAGATATGGAATGCTCACTGGTGAGTATCCGTGGAGAAAGAAAGGTACCGGGATAGCGGCAGGTGATGCAGCTATGATTATCAAGCCAAACATATATACTATGGCTGATATGTTTGTTGATGCAGGATATTCGACAGGTGTCATCGGTAAGTGGCATCTTGGTCTTGGTGATAAGGCTGGTCAGCAGGACTGGAATGGATTGGTTTCTCCAAATCCAAGCGATATCGGGTTTGAATTCTCGCATATAATGGCTGCGACAGCTGACCGTGTTCCTTGTATTTGGATTGAAAACGGAAGAGCTTTAGGATTATCACCAGATGATCCCGTAGAGGTTAGTTATACCAAGAATTTCCCTGGCGAGCCTACCGGAAAAGACAATCCAGAGTTGCTAAGACTTCATCCTTCTCACGGACATGATATGAGTATCGTAAACGGTATTTCACGTATTGGATATATGAGAGGAGGTAAATCTGCATTATGGAGAGATCAGGATATTCAGGACAGTATCATTGCCAATGCCGTAAGATTTATTGAAGAAAAGTCGGCTTCGGATAAACCTTGGTTCCTGTATCTGGCTACAAATGATATTCATGTACCTCGTGATCCGCATGAAAGATTTGTCGGAAAAAGCGGACACGGTCTCCGCGGTGATGCTTTGTTGTCTTTTGACTGGGGTGTAGGCGAAGTTATGAAGACTCTGGAAAGATTAGGTATTGACGAGAATACAATTGTCGTCCTTTCAAGTGATAACGGTCCGGTGATAGATGATGGTTATAAGGATCAGGCTGTGGAATTACTTGGCGACCATAAGCCTGCAGGCGACTTGAGAGGTGGCAAGTACAGTAACTATGAGGCTGGCACACGTGTTCCATGTATCTTGAGATGGAAAAATCACGTTAAACCAGGTGTTAACGATTTGCTTATGTCTCAATTGGACTGGTTTGCTTCATTTGCTGCAATGACTGGTGTAACTTTACCTGATGGTGCAGCGCCTGACAGTGAGAATCTTCTTGATGCATGGTTGGGTAAATCGGAAAAGGGTAAAGAATATTTTGTAACACAGAATATTCAGAACTTCCTTGGCATAACAGATGGCGAATGGAAGTTTATTCCTAGAAATAATGCTCCTGCTTTGAATGTACAGACTAATACAGAGTTGGGGAATAGTCCAAAGGATCAGTTATTTAAGTTGAATGGCGACAGGAGTGAATCAGTGAATGTGATTGACAAGAATCCTGAGGTGGCTGCTAAACTTAAAAAAGAGCTTGAAAGAATAGTCGACAATAGATATTTACAAAATATGAATTGATGATTTTTTGGGGGTTATATATTCCGTATATGGTTCTATAGGACCTATACGGGATTTTTTTATGAAGAACACAGGTCTATGAAACTGAAATTTTACTTTATCCTGATAATCTCTGTTACTATATCAATACATGCTTTTGCCTCCTTAAATAGAGTAAAGAGTTCAAAGTATATTGAAATTAAAAAATATGAAGTAGTTGATATAGTTTTCAAATCTACAAAATCCTCTTGTCCTTTTGATGTAGAGTTCAGCGTACTGTTTACCTCAAGGAATCGAATAATACTATTCAAAGTCCTAAATTACAGCACTTTAATATCTTTGGAAAAATCCCCGAACCACTGAATCAGCCATATGCCAAATTCACCAATTTTCGATAGATTCTCGTTAATCATCCTTTGACTTTACAAAGGTAAGTGTTCGGTTCTATTCCTCCAAATATTTATATAATTATTTAGGGGTAGCTACAAGCTATTTTATAAAGTTTATCTTTTGATTATTAATGTTTTAAGAGATATTATTCAAATGCCAATACTTTGTTTCTTTCCAATATTTCTATAATATCCTGTTCCTTATACAGAATCTTTCCTCCTATTCTGTAATAGGGCAATTTACCATTCATTCTATATTCAATGAGTGTTCTTTTTGTTATTTTGAGAGCTTTTGATAATTCTTGTTCTGTAATATAGCGGTTCCCGTCTAATATAGGTCTGTAGATTAAGGAGTTTGCATCCAACATTCAGAAAGCCATCTCTTCCAGACCTTTGTAATCTGTCCAGTAAAATATAGGCGAAAAAACTCTTTGGTAAGATGGTTGTCAGGGAGTTTTCCAACAGGAGTTACACCGTTTTCTTCAATAAAGACATCCACATCAATATTATATTTTTCAACTAGTTCAAATTTATTTTCCATATAAGCTAATTTGTGTGGTTTGGGACAAAAATAGTAAATTTTGATTATGTCACAAAATCAAAATTAAATAATTTGAACGTATTGTGTTATAAAATTTATTGTAAAAAAAAAAGACTTGCCTATTCCATCAGGAATCAAGCAAGCCTACAGCATGAGCGCACAATGAATCAGTCTTTCAGAGAGTATGTCTTCACTGTCTTCTTACCTACTTTTTCTGTAGAGAAGGAAAGTTTGTCTTCCTTAGACAACCATCCGATAGCAGCCCAGAACTCAGATTCTGAGAGCTTGGACTCCCTCTTAAAAAGAGATACTTCTACACCATTTTTACCTTCGAGCAGATGCCAGATAATGCCGGCATTCTGGCCAATTAATACCTGTTCCATAATGAAATTGATTAAATGATTAATGAAAAGTGAATAAATGAGGAAACATCTATCACAGCCTGGAGAGGGTGCGATAGATAGGCTGCAGATGCAGCTATAAACTTAAATTATAATGTGCTTTGATTTACTACTGTCAAGAATTGAAGAAATGAATGAGAATGACAGTGTAAGAAGTTATTTATGTCTTATGACAAAGCAAAGATACAGAAATTTTCTATTAACAAAGAAAATTTGAAAAGAAAAAGCGGTTAAGTTACCCTAACCGCCCATAGCCATGCACGTCTTCCGTAATAGGCTATTACCAGAACCTCTGCCTGAATTTATAAAATTACGAAGAATATCTGATAAAAGCAAATAAAATATATATTACCCCAAACATTATTGGACAAAAAGAAATAATAGCCCGTGAAGAGAACCAACAATAGGGAAATAGTATAATATTCCAGGTTCCAGATATCAACCAGGCACCGCAGAGAAAGAAGCAGCTGGAAGAAGAACTCGACCAGCCCAGGAAAAGAAGCCGGGGTTTTGGAATGGGTATGTGATTTTACATATACATGCTTGCGTTAGGGATACCTTGCCCCCTGTATTTTTGATACAGGGGTATTAGGCTCCCCAAAGGCTTTTATAAAGTTATAAGCAGGGGAAAGGACTACACACAATACAATTCACAGGGTTTGCCCGTTGATTGGTGATTGATATTGATTAATATTTTCAACTGAACTTCCTTTTGATTGCCAATGCATGATAAATCAACATTTTCTATTACATGGCAGCCATTAGCTTCACAAATCTTGTCAAATTCTATATGTCTCTTTCCTTTCTCCGCTATACCATGAGAATCGATGATAATAAAAAGCGGTTTCTTCTCCAAAATAGTATGAAGGACTTCCTCACTCAGAAAGGTTTCTGTGGAGAAATACATATCCGTTCCGTATTCGTTTCTCTCCAAATTGGCTGTATGTAACAGTAAAGCCATATTTTCAAGGGTGGTAAGACTTTTAATATCTTCCTCTTTGGGCATTTCATTCTGACAATCAAGAACCATTGCTGTGATATTGTATTCAGGCTTCTCTGGTACTGTTGTATAACAATCCAAGTGAGTACCGACATGTCCTCTTGCCCCTATTCTGTCAGCTTGTGTATTAGCCCATTTAATAGCAGGTGAATTCTCTTCTAATGTTATGTGTAACTGATTCATAATTCTGTATTTACTTTTATTTTCCCGAATGTTTTCTGTTCATCACGTACCCGGCTAAGTTCCCGATGTGCTTTTTCCTTATACTCCTGAAGAACTTTGATTTCGTTACGAAATAAAAATTCAACAAGGATATCATTGTTTTTATACAAACTATACAAATGTAGATATTAAAATTGACTTATAGCTGTAATTATGAAATAAATAAGCTACATTCAGCACCATATTTTACTTCACGAGAATGACATCATTGAGGTTGGTGGTGTACTGCTTGCTGATGTGTTCGCATTTGAGGTGCCATGACTTATCTGTAGTGCCCTGGACAGCTACCTTTATGGTGTTGTGGCCATTCTTTCGGTTGATAGCATCTATGGCGGCGGCCAGGCGTGATTGCTTGTCACGGTCAATGGTGTCAAAAAGGTTGGTTTGGATGGCAGAATCAGGAACTATGTTCCAGACAATGACACCGGCTTTTTTGTACTGATAACCGCCCTCTTTGCGGAAATCCATGCGGAGTGCCCGAACTGCAGTGCTTACAAGTTCCTGAAGGTCGTTGGTCGGTACCTGCAGGTGGATGGTGCGGTTGATGCAGTACTGCGGAAGATCCATACGGAAACGGCTGGTATAGGCGAATACTGTTATCTCTGTGCAGCAGCTGTGCTGCATACGGAGCTTACGGACACATTCGGAAGAAAAGTTGGCGACAGCTTCCTCTAAGCTGGAGAGTTCGGACAGACCGGAGTCAGGGAAACTTCGGCTGGTACAGATACTCTTCTTCTGTGGCAGTTCCTCGACATCGATGCAGGATTCACCACGAAGCTCCTTCCAAGTACGTACACCGGT
>UMFT01009073.1_pt1 | contig 12161 bp, 10 predicted proteins | sample 1965081 | NCBI WGS metagenome assembly UMFT01 (sample SAMEA4836053, study PRJEB28245) | human gut metagenome | biome: gut microbiome; material: fecal sample | place: Denmark | collected 2008
ACCCAGTAACCGAATACTGTTGCTTTCTTTTCTTCTTCTGCCGTGCGCACTGCTTCCTTCAGCAATCCGGTAAGACCTGCGCCGTGGAAGATATTGTCGCCCAGTACCAGACAAGCACTATCGTTGCCGATAAACTTCTCTCCGATAATAAATGCCTGAGCCAGTCCGTCCGGCGACGGTTGCTCTGCATACTCAAAGCGTACTCCAAAATCGCTTCCGTCACCCAGCAGACGCTTGAATCCCGGCAAGTCGAATGGAGTAGAGATAATCAGAATTTCACGGATGCCTGCAAGCATCAGTACCGAGATCGGGTAATAAATCATCGGTTTGTCGAACACGGGGAGCAGCTGTTTGCTTACTCCTTTTGTAATGGGGTAGAGGCGAGTACCACTACCACCGGCTAAAACTATACCTTTCATAAGAATAAGTTATTTATAATTATGATAATTCATTTAAATTATTTATAGTATCCAAGTTCTTTTAATATAGTATGATTCCAGTCTCTTCTTTCTTTATCGAAAATCCATCCCCATTTGTTGAAATATTTTATAGCGCTTATTATATGGATTTTCAATAGTTTTTTATTTTTATACGAACCACGTTTGTGAGCATGTATGATTGTCACTTCAGGCCAATACATCGTTTTATACAATTTATGTATTCTGCGTGTTAAATCAATGTCTTCAGTATACATGAATATGTTCTCGTCAAACATCCCAACGTTTTCAATGGCCTTCATTCTTAAGAACATAAAACATCCCATATGAAATGGAATATTTAAAGCTTTTTTATGATCCCAAAATTCTAATAATAGTTTTTTATTAATTTGATTACTAAATGATTTTGGTAAAAAACGACGAAATATTAAATCTAAAGGAGAAGGAAGTAATCGAGCAACATATTGTATTTCTCCATCTGGATAAATCGTGTTAGGTATGAGCTGTCCTACATCTTTATTCTTTTCCATATAGTCGGTGATACGTTGGATAATACCATTTTCAAAATATACATCAGAATTTATGACGAGGTGATAACAGGCTTTAATTAATTGTGCTTTGCGCATAGCTACATTATGGGCTGCGCCATATCCTATATTACCATTGTTATAAATATAGATTACTCCTTCTATATTAGAACAAAGTTCTTTTAATTCATCGCTTGGTGAATTGTCACTGACATAGATTGGAGCGATGTTATTTTTGCGTAAAGAGTCTATACATTTTAGTAACTCGTTGTGATTTGTTTTATAAGTTACAATGGAGGCAGAAATAATCATTATAATGATAGATTTAAAAATAGTATTTACAATTTAAATAGCCTTTTTTAGCTTTTATAAATTAATGCAATTGATATATTTTATACTTATTTGATTTTTGCAGAACAATAAGTTAGATAATGTTTTATATAACTGTATTTAAAAACAAACTTTATATTTATTGTGATTTTTGGTTATAAAATCTACTTATTGATAAATGTTCTACTATCGCTTTTAACTGGCGTAAAGATGTTATAAAAAGAAGTGAAAATACTACTGAAAAAATAAGATAAAACAATAATAGTACAAAGGAGGACTGAGCGGGAGCCATTAATTCACCTAAATTTTGTTTTATACCTATCCATGATAATATAATTGTTCCCAATTTGAAACCTAAAAAATGTAGTCCCATAATATAAAAAGAGTTTTTCCCGCAGAAAGCTAAAATATGGCCTATATAGCTTTTTTCTATTTTTTGTGACGTATAATTTACTATGTATAAGGCAGCAATTGAACTTATTGTTAATGTCAATGCATCATGATACTGATTTGCATTTAATAAAACTCCTCCTTGCATGGTAGCAATGTGGTATACAATCAATATACTAATTAGGCATATAAATTTATTTGTAAAATTCAAATGAAAATTATTTTTAAGTATATAGCCACAATATATTAGCCACATAGCTGTAAATGTATTGTTGAATCTTGGAATTGTAAAGCCGAATAAGTTGGTCATAGTAGAGGATAAAATACAAAAAAAGAGTAATGTAGCACATCTTATCCACTCATACTTTTTCTTATCTTTAATCAACAAGTGTAAAATTTTACTTGTTATAGATAAGCCACATAAAGCAATAAATAATACATAAACAAACCACATGGCTCCTAATATGGGTTCTCTTCCAGCTAAGCAAATAGACAGAATAAGCTCTTTTATCATCTCACTAACATCCCATATTGTCATTATTTTTCCACCATATGAAATAGTTGGGTCATAAAATCCAATATATAACATTGTGTTATGTAATAGTACAGCTGGTATATAAAAGTATAATAGTAAATAATATAATGATTTTATTTTCCCTTTTATAAAAGAAGTTGTTTGGAGTAGTTTTTCTTCTTTTAAGAAAAAACCACCAAGAAGAAAAAAAACAGGTACGTGCCATAAACTACCTAATAAAGCTGTTAGGGGTACATATTTAGACTCATAGAATTGAAAATTAATATGTAATAATACGACAGCAATAATAGCAATACCTTTAGATATGTCTACCCATAAAAAACGAGGAGCAGTGTTCATAATTATTATGATAAAATATTAAACGTCAAACTTTAATAAGTTGTAGTAAAATCTTTTTATTTATTATATATTATTAATTTTAATAGTTTGTTTTATGAGTAGTGTGAACGTTCTTTTTGTCTAGATATGATGAAATACTCATTTCATCATATCTAGACAAAAAGAACGTTTTATATGATTTTCTATCAGAAAGGTTAAAGTTTAGATTTGTTAACAGTTGTATATAGTCATCTTTTGTTTCTGCTTTAATCATAAAATGATTAAAGATGTTGTCAATTCCTTCAAAAGTAATGTTATTACCTATAACAGGAGTTCCACATGCTAATGATTCAACAGTTTTAACTTTTACTCCTGCTCCTGAAAACAGAGGTGAAATCACTGCTAGCGAATTTGCTATTATTGGATAAGGATTTTCAACAAATCCTAGATACTGTACATTTTTATATTGCTTGATTTGTTTTATAAAAGAATCAGGTAATCCAATACCTATTATTAATATATTTAGATTTTTAGATATTTTTGTATAGACTTCATCAAAAAACCATTTTAATCCATCAAAATTATCGGCACGTTTCCATTTTCCAAAGAAGACTATTTGTTCTTTTATATTATTAGGAACAGCTTCTATGATCATTTGGTCTAAATAGAAGTGAGTAACATGAGATGTTAGGTTGTAGTTCTCTTTAATAATTTGTCTATCCTTATCACTAAAGGTAAATATAGTGGCATTAGGTAAATTCATGCAAAACTTTTCACTTTTACACACCCAGTTTTTCATGAATGTAGAACTACTTCTTTCAAAACGTTGCGCCATGACATCATGGGCCATAAGTAACTTGGGTTGATTCTTAAAATAGCGACCATATAAAAATGTTTGACTATGGTCTAAATATATTAAATCGTATTGTTCTTTCTTTTCTAGATTTTGCATCAATTTAACTATATCCTTTCTGAATCGGACTGTATAGATTGGATGTAAAAATGGAACTTTTATACAATTCCATAATTTTAAGAATGTCGTATTTTTTATTACTTTTTTTATTCTGATATTATTGCTTTGTGGTATATAATCCTTATCAGAACTATATTTGAAGTAGATCAGGTCTATAGTATGTTTTTTTGCGAGGTCATCTAATAGAAGTCTAGTGAAATTTTCTCCACCAGCCTTTTTACTAGGTACAAATGGTGTTATAAATAAGATTTTCATTTTTATTTATATTTGTGTATAATATGGTGTAGAATTTGTAATAAAGGAAAAGCTATTATTATTGCATGTTTTATAAGCTTTCCTAAAAGATTATAGTTATAAAGAGGTGAAATTATATTATCAAGATTCTGACTCTTTAAATATGGTGCATAATGAAAAATTGAGCGAAACATATAATAGTAAATATTATAAATGTTTATTTCTGGAAAGTAACTTTTACACCACAAGAAAAATTGAATATATGCTGAGATTTTTCGAATTAATATTTCATTACCTTTTGCTGGAGTTATATTCAAAGAACTTTTTCGCCATAGAACTCTGCTGCCTTTTATAGTTTTAATTCCTTTTTCTTTTCCTATTTTTGCCCATGTTGAAATATCACTTCCCCATGCTAAATCAAATTTTTGGAAACCTCCTACTTTTATAAAAGTACTTTTTCGGAAAATATATTCAACAACATAACTATCAATTTTAGCAGAACATTTTTGTTTTAAGAACGTTATACTTTTGATGATATCGGGATATTCTGGAGTAATTTCTATAAGATTGTCATTTTCATTGATTATGTTGACATTAAAATGATATAAGTCGAATGAGTCGTCAGTTTTTAATTGCTGGTAGAAGTTTTCAACACAATTACTTTCCATCATGTCATCGTCTGAGAATAGCCATATCCATTCTTCATTTTGGGTGAGAGATAAGCATCTATTCCATTGACCTACTAAATCTTTTCCGCCTAGATTTTCTTCAAATCTTTTATATGTGATATGTATTGTTTCTTGATATTTTTTTATAATTGATTCAAAATCGGATTTACTTGCATCAATTCCTATATATACATTGAATTCCTTGTTTGTTTGCTTATCTAAGCTTTGTAACACTTTATCAAAAAAATCTATTTTATATGCAGGAATGACTATTGCTAATTTTTTCTTCTCCATAATTTGACTATTTTAATATGGATAACCACCGTTCTGAAATTTTTTCCCAATAGAATTGTCTACCTCTTATGATAGCTTCATTTCTGAGGCTCAAATATTTTTCTTCGGTCATTTGAGTTGCTTTATCAATTGCGTGCTTTAATTGATTTTCTTCGAACAATATTCCATTTTTATTATTTTCAATAATCTCTTTGGGCCCACTATGTGATACTGCTATAGGAATACAGCCACAGGCCATAGATTCTATTAAAACTTGTCCGAATAATTCTTCCCAATAGTTTATTTGTTTAGAATTTAATAGGAAAAAGGCATTTTTTTGATATATAGTCATTAGCTTATTTATATCTGAAATATAGCCTAAATATTTGATATTGGTGTGTTTTTTAATTATATTTTTAACATAATTCTCCTGGTTCCCTTTACCTACTAAAGTTAAATATAAATGAGGATTTTGAATAAAATAATCACAAATTTCTTCTATCCCTTTTTGACTATCAATTCTTCCAACATATATGAAGTTTTTTGGGGATGGAATTATGTCGGACGGATGTAAATCTATTCTGTATGAATGAGAAACGACACTAATTTTGTCTGGGCTTATATCGAAATAGTCAATGATACATTTTTTTGTTTTTTCTGTAACTGCAAAAATATGTTCGATTCTGAAATTGATAAAGTATTTCCAAAAGTCAATTCTTTTTTGTGGTATATTCTTTAGAAATGGGTATTTTTGTGGGTCAAAAAATGTATTTGATGTATGCCAATACAATTTATGATTTCTGAGTAAATAACTTAATAATTTGAGACGCCAATTATATGGAGCGATTGCTAATACAATTGTTTTATTTGACGTAAATAACAAATTTATTAAAAAAAATAGATTTGTTATTTGTTTTATAATTCGAGCTATATTTTTATGTTTTATACCAGAGCCGACAAGACGAAATATTTGGAATTCTCGGAATATTAGTTTAATTCGATGATGATCGCACAAATATTGTAATCCGTTATAATGGTTGTTAGATCCATATTCATGTAAGATATAAATTTTGTCCATATTGGTTATGTTTTTCTGTAAGTTTATAGCTGATGAGTAGCTTTTATTTTATATTGTAGGACCTTAAAATTTATTTATGTGCTAATATTATTTCTTATTTTTTTCAATTGTTTCTTTTGTGGCTTCTAGAAATTGTCTTCCCCATTTTATATCTGGCTCTAAATGATTCCCTTCTGCCCATTCATTCCATGCATTTATGAATACAAAGTCCTCATCTTTTCCGTATATTGGATATTTTTTTATAGCATTATCCAACCATTTTGCATACAAAGTTGGAGTATTTCCTTTAAAAGCCATAAATGAATGTTTACGTCTAGGAGAGTTATCCCATCCTGGAGAGACACAAGGGTATTGTTTATAGTTTGGCAGAGGAGAGTTGCATTTATATTTTACATAATCTTTATATGAATAAATAATATTGAAAGGATTATTAAGTTTAGGAAATAGCTTCTTCCATATTTTATACAGATAATTTTTTCTTTTTCCATATTCTCCAACACATGTTGGCTGAAAGTCTACTACAGCATCAAAACCACAGTCTTGAAATTGCATTGCATCATAAACAGGAGCTTCAAAATAGCATAAGTATAAATCAATATTGAATTCAGATTTCGCTATATCGCGCCATGTTTGAATTGTTTCTTTTATGTTAGGAAAATAATGAGGTCTATATACACAAAAAACTGGTTTATTGTTTACCTTTATATATCTTTTATCTTTAAAGAAGTTTTTGCATAAAAATCTAATGTGTTGTATATCGTCCTCTTGAGAATATTTTTGTTCAATTAGTATGTCTTTAAATCCACCTGCCCAGTTGCGAGCCCAATTTTCATTTGCCCAGCAAAGCATAAAAGGAAAGTCAGGTTCTCCTGATTTTAGAATATCCTCAATAGGTCTTTGCATTAATTGTTTTCCATTAAACCAGTAATGATAGTAGCAAAATCCGTAAATAGAATACTCCTTTGCCATATCTGCTTGCATTTGTCTACTTTCTGGCAGACGTAAATCGTAAAATCCTGTATCTGTTGGCAGATGAGGTTCATAATGTCCTGGATATCGAGGTTTAGCTTTAGTAACATTTGTCCATTCGGTAAACCCTTTTCCCCACCATTCGTCATTTTCTTTAAAAGGATGAAACTGGGGTAAATTTATTGCTATTATTCTTTTATTTTCCATGTGTTTGAAATTCTTTTATATACTAACTGAAAACAATGATTTTTAAGGTATAGCATTAATAAATGCAATTAGATTTATTTTTTTAAACTTCTTAATAATTGGTCTTTTAATAGTATGTAAATTAAAGATAAGAAAATGCAGACTATCGTAATACATAGGCTATATGAAAGTATACCTAGATAATTGTATCTTTCAAATATTTCTATTGCAATTTGATTTCTTGTAGGGGTAATAAAGCTATTGGTATGAATTAAATAGGCTCCTAATACTCCTTTTGCTATTAGATTTATTGTTTTGCTTTGTATGTTTTTCTTTGAAAAATAAATGAATACGCACATTGAACTAATTATTACCCATGGGGAATTATATCCCCAAAAACGTAGACTTTTAGGATGATGCCCCATAATATCTGTAATTATATATAGTATAACTTCTGATATAATGGTCATAATAAATATGTTTAGAGCATATTTACTTATCTTATTATAAATCTCGTTGTTTGTATTTTGTAATACTTTCAAATATCGGCCTATAATATAGATATATATAAAGTTATTGTAATTTAGTCCATTAGTGTTGACTGTTTGGAGTATCCAACCAAAGAATATATTTACAATAGTTAAAATAATGAGGTATCTACGTAGAGTCTTTTCATCTATGTTAAATAAAACTCTTTCTATAATTGGAGCTACTAGCATAAGTATAATATAATGCAATATAAACCAATATTTTGTAATAGAAATTGTAGACAAGATATTGTGTACATTGAATTTGTATGGAGAGAAATACGAGGCAATGAATAATGCAATGAGACCAAAAAAAGCTGTATCGACTATCAGCCAAATAATTTTTTTATAATTTGATTTGATTCCGAACCATCCTGAGATAAGAATGAATAAGTTTACGCCGTATACAGTAAATGAGTTAATTATTATTCCTATATATCCTCCCCCGTTATATTTTTCTCCATCAAAGTCTGTATTATATCCACATACATCAATGCCATTTATGACAAGATGATGTAAAACTATTCCCCAAATAGCAAATATCCTTAATAATTCAAAGTTTGAATTTCTCATTTATTCCTTTTTAAAATTTTTGATAAACATTTTCTAAGGAAAAGGTAAAGTGAAGCTACTTTACAGAATATTTTGAAAGTAGGTTTACTTCTAGTATATAATTTATAAATTGGAGACCAATAGAAGTCTTGATCCTCATCCCCCAATATAATAGAATGACCTACAAATGCTTTTTTCCCATTTGATGCGAAATATTGCGTTTGTTTATTAATTTTTCCTGTAAGTTTTATATAATCAAAAACATCTCTATTTCTAAAATAGTAACTTCTTCCTTTACCAAAGTCTCCAAAGTAGTGTATTATTTTTGCGTTGTAAAGATATCTAAGTCCATCTTGGCAGATTTGACAATTCCATACTCCATCTAATTCTTTAATTGGATAACTCATTTGGCGATTAGTATGTGCCATAGCTATTTGGTCATAAAATAAACCTTTAGATTTTTCATATAACCAATTTTCATGCCAAGCTTTGTAAAATCTATGGGTGAACTCTGTATCGTTAACAAACATTACTCCGCTATTGAAATGTATTTTATCAAAAACAATATCATCCCACCCTACGATATGTGCTCTTTTAATTTGATCAGACTGTCTTTTCATTTCATTGAAATTACAATGACTGTCTTTTACAGCTGCTATTTCAATATTTTGTAATAATAATTCGTCTATTTCATCTAATTTATCTGTAATAATAGTATCTACATCTATAAATAGATATGCTCCTGTTATTCTTTCGCGTAATGTGGTCTTTAATACCCTGGATTTTTGACTATTTGATAGATGTTCGATATCATTGACAACAATAATTTCATCAATATAGTTCTGTATTATATTTCGATTTCCAATTAGTCCGTCTTTGGTTGTTTTGTCCATAACAACGGTTACTTGGGCTGATTGGTTATAGTTGCGTAGGGATATTAATGATAAAAGAAGTTGTTCTAAGTAGATGTCTTTGTCTTGTGATACTAGGCAATACACGATTTTGGTTTTCATTATTATTTTAATTTATAGTGTGGACAAATTTTATTGTTGGTCTGGAAAATGTCGAAACTGAAAAATGTAATGTATGTAATAACAAACATAGGCATGATAAATATGCCATATGAATTGCTGTTCATGAATGCAACTCCCCATATTGCAAGCATAAAGATAACTCGATCTTTAAATTGATATTTATTGAGTGCAAAATATGTAATCAGGATTTCACCGATACTTTTTATTAATCCACCAATAATTCCCCAATATCCTAAGTCGAGCAAAAAGCCATTTTCAAGTCCGACTTCCAATAACATATCAGGATAAGTTAAGAGCCGCCCCCCTATTAAAAGGTCTTGAGTTGTCCATTTGTAGTTGAAAAAAACATCAAATGCTTCTAATCTTGTTAACGTAGAACTGTCGGAAAAATCAAAATCTCCGAAGCGTCCTAATAAGCCTGATGCTAATAGCCACTCAGCTATTATAGGTAAAATGATATATAGTAGAGTAATACTGAATATCATATAGATTATTTTTATGTTGTAAAAGCAGAATCGATATATTAATATGATTGCCCATATTATCATACAGCCTCTACTATTAGTACCCCATATTGCGGCTAGGCCTAATATTAATAGTAAGTATTTGGTGATAGAATTTAAATTTTTGTTACATAATATAAATGCTAAAAATATTGATATTGTATTGGCATTAAATAGGGGATGAAACATTAATGAGAAACTTCTAAAATCTGCGTTATCTAGTATTAAAGCATTGGTCGCTTGTGTATTTTCACTATTTCTATAACTGATTAGATGAGTGAATGTTAGTCTTTCGTATATAGATATGCTACATTCTAAAAAATAAAATATAAATCCTAATATCATCACAAGCTTTAAAGGCTTAGACTGATATCTAAATGCTGCCAGCAATAGTATAGGTGTTATCCTGACAAATGCAGTAAAGTGTATTGTTGATTCGATTTCAGTTCCTGCTGCGATGTGTAAAGTTACAATTACTAATAATGTAATAGAATATAATTTATATAATTGGGGTATAGGATAGTGTCTGTTTAACATCCAGATAAATATCAATGGTGTTAAAAGATAATATATACGTCCAGTAATTGTTTGTCCTAATAAATTGGTTATGGCATATATGATTGTACAAGCCATAACAAGAATAAATATTTGCAAACAAGATTTATCTGCTTTGGTTGCATGAAGCATAATTTCAATGTCTAATTTTTTGATTTATTTGGTTTATAATATATTTTTTTTCTGAAGTTGATAGTCCTAAACAATAAACAATTATTAAAACTATAATAGGACTATATAGAAGTTTTATAAACTGCTGATTTTCAATAATAGGAATATTATTAAGTAGCAGAATGATTGAAGACGTTATAACTAAAATGCCTATAGTTGGTAGAATGACATAATGTAGGTATTCTTTTATTGTTATGGGAAGTATCTTGACTAAAAAAAAGACTCTGGAAACTAAAGTAATCCAATATATAATACAGAGGATTATCATAGAAAAAAATGCATTGGCTCCACATTTAAAGGCAATATAACAAATGGGGATAAAAGTTAATGTTTGTAGTCCTATTACAATTTGATATTTTTTTATGTTTCCTGTTGCTCTTACTGTCTGTGTAATAGGTGATTCGAGCGAGCTTGAGAACGACATAAGCAGTGTCAACTGACAAAAATATATCATACTTATTGAAACCTGTTCTGCTCCTAACCACAGTTTCAATATAAATTCCATATTGAATATTAGAGGGATAGCTATAATGGAATATAAAAAAAATGAGATTTTTGAACTTTTTATTAGTAGTTTTTTTGTATATTCTAAATCTCCAACTGCATAACTTTTGATAAGTTGAGGATTTACAGCCATAAAAAAGTTCTGACAAAAGGAATATGTTATTTGATTTACCTTATCAGCTATTGCTTTTGCTGCATTTATTATTGGTCCAAAAAAAACATTTAATAGGATAGCTTGTCCTTGGCTATTCATAACAGTAGTTACCGAGCCAAACATATTCCATCCTGCATAACTGGATATTTTTTTTAATAATGGTATATCCCATATTTTAATGTATTTACAGCCTTCGAACTTTTTAAAACAATAAAAGTATATTATAGTATTTGTAGCTATTGACATAAGTAATGTTATTGTACCATAAGTTATCAATTTATCTATTGGAGTTATATATAATACGACTACTGCCAATAATTTAAAGAATACATCAAGATATGTAAAGTATGCATAAATATCCATCCTTTCGTATGAAACAACTGCTGCGGTAAAAGGTATAGCCATTGTGGAAAGGATAAAAGTTAATATGGTAAATTGAAATATACATTGTGCTGCAAATAATCTTTCCGATGGTATCACAAGATGAAATTGTATTATATATGGCCCAATGAACTCCATGAGAATTGTTGATATGAGGCAAAAAATTCCAAAAATATTAATTAGCATACTAAAAGTCTGACTAAATTGGGTAATATCTTCTCTTCCCAAATCATATGCAAGAAATCTCATTGTTGCGGAAGTCATAGTGCTGGTTATGATTGCCATAAATCCAATTATGCCACCTACAACATTATAAATTCCATAATCTTCGATACCTAACAACTGTAACATTAATCTGGCTGTTATTAATGAAACTATGGTAGTAACAATCATTCGGAAATATAATAGAATTGTATTTTTGGCAATTCGTCTGTTATTTTCGGAAATATCTGTCATAAAATGTTTTAATGAATAATATTTTCTTAATACTTAGAGAGAGGGTATTAGATATATTTTATTAGTATAAGAAATAAGATTAGAATGTGAATATCAGAATGTATTTTCGATTTTAAGTAGGTAATTGATTTAACCTAGAAATATTTAAATAAAAAGTGTTGTTTAAGACAGTGATGAGAATAGGAAGACCTTTTAGAATTTTAATATTTTATTAAGGTTGAGTTTGTGTTTAATGTATTCAAGATAAAACATACTTGAATACATTAAACATGTTAATTATTTACTTCTTGTTTGAAAGATTATGATTATCAAAACCATATCCATATCCATAACCGTAACCGTAGCCCTTACCGTAACCGTACTTGGCACCGTAACCGTAGCCGTAGCTGTTCTTACGCTTGCTCAT
>UMFT01017967.1_pt1 | contig 12124 bp, 10 predicted proteins | sample 1965081 | NCBI WGS metagenome assembly UMFT01 (sample SAMEA4836053, study PRJEB28245) | human gut metagenome | biome: gut microbiome; material: fecal sample | place: Denmark | collected 2008
TTTCTTTGTCTGTCAACAACTTTTTAAAATTCTTTTTTGTTGTCTCAGCGACAACTCATTAATAATAACATTTCCGTTATTGTCTGTCAATAACTTTTTTTTAAGTTTTTTAACTTTATATTTTGTTGTTTTCCTGCACTTGAGCAGTGCAAGAGATACTTTACCATTTTAGTAGAATAATGTCAACAGATTTTTAGTTTTATTTTTTTGTTTCTATGATTATACAACTGCTTGCTACTACTTTGTTTTTGTTATACACAACGAAACTTCGTTTCCGCGCCTCTGTGATTCTCCGGAAGATTTTTAATAACTGGAAATTCCGTTGGAATTTCCAGTTATTAAAAAAGGACTCAAACATTGTTTGAGTCCTTAACGGAGAAAGAGGGATTTGAACCCTCGCGCCGCGCAAACGACCTACACCCTTAGCAGGGGCGCCTCTTCAGCCACTTGAGTATTTCTCCTTGCCTGATTATTTATCAGTTATTTAATTACTGCACTTGTGCAGTGCATTACTTATTATAATATAGTAACATTTATTTGTCAAATACATTTTTAGTTGTTTTTTGCAATTATTTCTATATTTGTTTTTCTTTTGTTACTTTACTGTTTTGCATATTCTTTTATTGCTGTTTCGTATAGGTTGTTTCCCTGGCTGTCTATTACAACTATTGCAGGAAAGTCTTCTACATATAACTTTCTTATTGCTTCTGTGCCAAGGTCATCATATGCAATTACTTCACTTTTTTTAATTGCTTTTGATAATATTGCTCCTGCTCCTCCTACTGCAGCAAAGTATACGCTTCCATTTCTTACGATGGCTTCTTTTACCTGTTCACTTCTTTTTCCTTTTCCTATCATGCCTTTTAAGCCTAAGTCAAGAAGCTTTGGAGCATACTTATCCATTCTGCTTGCAGTTGTAGGTCCGGCTGAACCGATTGGTCTTCCTTCTCTTGCAGGTGATGGTCCCATATAATAGATTATGTTGTTTTTCATTTCTATAGGAAGTTCTTCACCTTTTTCTAATGCTTCCCACATTCTTTTATGGGCTGCATCTCTTGCAGTATATATTGTACCTGTTATATATACATAATCACCGCTTTTTAATTCTTTTGCTACTTCATCTGATAATGGTGCTTTTATGTTTCTATTCATTATGGTTCTCCTTATAGTGTTCTGCTTATATGTCTGTTAACATGACAACAGATGTTTATTGCTACAGGTAAGCCTGCTATATGTGTAGGATATGTTTCTACATTAACGGATAATGCTGTCTGTGTTCCGCCTAAGCCTCCCGGTCCTATTCCTAATTTATTTATTTTAGTTAAAAGTTCTTCCTCTAATTCTTTTACATATGGAATTTCTGAATTGCTGTCTGCAGGTCTTGCCAAAGCTTTTTTTGCAAGTATTGCACATTTTTCAAATGTTCCACCTATTCCAACACCTACTACCATTGGAGGGCATGCGTTAGGACCGGCCTCTTTTACTGCTGTTAATACTGCATCTTTTACGCCTTCTATTCCATCTGCAGGTTTTAACATAAATACCTTACTCATATTTTCACTGCCAAATCCTTTTGGAGCTACTGTTATTTTTATATTTTCGCCCGGAACTATACTATAATGTATTACTGCCGGAGTATTGTCTTTTGTGTTTTCTCTTATTATAGGATCACTTACTACTGACTTTCTAAGGTAGCCGTCAACATATCCCTGACGAACACCTTCGTTTATTGCATCTTCTAAGTTTTCGCCTTCTATATGTATGTCCTGACCTATTTCAATAAAAACTACTGCCATTCCTGTGTCCTGACAAATTGGTATCATATCTTCTGCAGCTATTTTCAAATTTTCATCTAACTGCTCAAGTATCTGGCATCCTAATTTTGACTCTTCATTTTCCTTTGCTTTTTTAAATACTCTTTCCATATCCGGTGCTAGAAAATGATTTGCTTCTATGCACATTTCTTTTATGTTTTTTGTAATTTCACTTGAATCTATGTTTCTCATTTTACTTTTATCCTTCCGGCATTTTTATAAAGTAAAAGGCGACAATATAGTCACCTTTTAGTAATTATTAATTATCTTCAGAATCTGAATCTTCTGATAGTTCTTCACTACCTTCGTCTAATGTTTCATTTTCTTCTGATAATCTTGCTGCTTCTAATGCATCTGCTTCTGTAACACTTTCCTTAACTTTTGTTATACTTGCAACAACAATATCATCCTTGTCACCTGTATTCATTAATTTAACACCAAGTGTTACTCTTCCAAGAATTGAGATGTCGTCAACGAACATTCTAATTACAATACCTTCGTTTGTAATCATCATAATTTCGTTTCCATCATTTACTGCCTTAGCTCCTACAACCTCTCCTGTCTTGTCGGATATCTTATAGCATTTTACACCCTTACCGCCACGGTTCTGTAACTTAAAGTCTGTAAATGGTGTACGTTTACCCATACCATTAGCTGATACAATAAGAACACATTCGCCCTGTGATTCTAATTGCATTGAAATTACTTCATCATCCTGATTTAATTCAATACCTCTAACACCCATTGCTGAACGTCCTGTTTCACGGACATCTGTTTCACGGAACTTAATTCCCTGACCTTTCTTTGTAATAAGCATAATATTATCATTGTTATCTGAGATAGTTACATCTATTAACTCATCATCTTCACGTAAAGTAATAGCCTGAATACCACTCTTTCTAATATTTGTATATGCCATTATAGGTGTTTTCTTAATAGTACCTTTCTTTGTTGCCATAATAAGGTACTTGTCTTCTTCAAATTCTTTCATCTGTACCATTGCAGAAATCTTTTCGCCAGGCTGTAACTGCAATAAGTTTACAATTGCCATACCTCTTGCTGTTCTTCCTGCTTCAGGTATTTCATAACATTTCAGTTTGTAGATTCTTCCTGTATTAGTTAAGAAAAGAATATAGTCATGAGTTGAAACCATAAACATATCCTTCATAAAGTCTTTGTCTATAGTCTGCATTCCCTTTATTCCCTTACCGCCACGGTTCTGTGACTTGAAGTTGTCTACAGTCATTCTCTTTATGTAACCTAAGTTAGTCATTGCTACAACTGTATCTTCTTCAGGAATTAAATCTTCATCAGATAAATCTCCAACATTTATTCCTATCTTTGTTCTTCTCTCATCGCCAAACTTATCTCTAATAACTTCAATTTCTTCTTTTATTACTGTAAGAAGTTTGTTTTCATCTGCAAGAATAGATTTTAAGTAATCAATCTTTGCCATTAAGTCAGCGTATTCTGCTTCAAGGTCTTCTCTTGCCAAACCTGTTAACTGACGAAGTCTCATATCAACAATTGCCTGTGACTGTGCATCTGAAAGACCAAATCTTTCGATTAAGTTCTTCTTTGCGTCTGCAGTTGTTCTTGAACCTCTGATTATTTTTATTACTTCATCAATGTTATCAAGGGCAATTAATAAACCTTTAATAATGTGTGCTCTTTCTTCTGCCTTGTTTAATTCGAACTTTGTTCTTCTTGTTACAACATCCTTCTGATGTTTCAAATATTCATCTAACATCTGAAGAAGATTTAATACTTTTGGTTCTCCGTCAACTAATGCTAACATAATTACACCAAAAGAATCCTGTAACTGTGTATGCTTATAAAGCTGATTTAAAATAACATTAGCATTGGCATCACGTCTTACTTCAATTACAACACGTGTTCCTTCCTGATCTGACTCATCTCTTAAGTCTGTTATTCCATCAACTTTCTTTTCTTTTACAAGACTTGCAATCTTTTCTACTAACTTGGCTTTGTTAACCATGTATGGAAGTTCAGTTACAATAATTCTGCTCTTTCCATTGTCCATTGTTTCAATTTCAGAAACTGCACGTGTTTTAATTTTTCCACGTCCTGTTCTGTAAGCCTGCTCAATATCTTTTCTACCTAAGATTGTAGCACCTGTAGGAAAATCAGGTCCCTTAATAATTTCCATAATTTCTTCTATGGTTGTGTCTCTGTTTTCCTCTACTTTATTGTCAATTATTTTTACAATTGCATTTATTGTTTCTGTTAAGTTATGTGGTGGTATGTTTGTTGCCATACCTACGGCAATACCACTTGTTCCGTTAACCAAAAGGTTAGGATATCTTGATGGAAGTACTGATGGTTCTTTTTCTGTTTCATCAAAGTTTGGTGTAAATTCAACAGTGTCCTTGTTAATATCTGCAACCATTTCCATTGATATTTTGCTAAGACGTGCTTCAGTGTAACGCATTGCGGCAGCACCATCACCGTCTTCTGAACCAAAGTTACCATGGCCATCAACTAAAGGATATCTTGTATTCCATTCCTGAGCCATGTTAACCAATGCTCCGTAAATAGAACTATCACCATGTGGATGGAATTTACCCATTGTATCACCAACGATACGGGCACATTTTCTGTGTGGCTTGTCAGGTCCGTTATTAAGTTCAACCATTGAGTATAGTACTCTACGCTGAACCGGCTTTAAACCATCTCTTACATCAGGTAATGCTCTTGATGCAATTACGCTCATGGCATAATCTATATAAGAGGTTTCCATGGTTTCTTTTAAGTCTACTTCATGAATCTTGTCAAATATCTTATCGTCCACTTATATTTTCCTCCTATATATCTAAGTTTTTAACAAATTTTGCATTTGCTTCAATAAATTCTCTTCTTGGCTCTACATCATCCCCCATAAGTATTGTAAATGTCTGATCCATTTCTGATAATTTATCTTCGTCAATTTTTACCTGTTTTAAAATTCTTGTATTAGGATCCATTGTTGTTTCCCATAACTGACTTGCATCCATTTCACCTAAACCTTTGTAACGCTGAATCTTGTTCTGATTATCACGTCCGATTTCAGTAAGTATCTGATTTAACTCATCATCACTATATGCATAATAGTTCTTCTTATTTCTTGTTACCTGATAAAGTGGTGGCATTGCAAGGTATACATGGCCATCCTTAATTAACTCAGGCATAAATCTATAGAAGAATGTAAGCATAAGTGTATCAATATGAGCGCCGTCAACATCGGCATCAGTCATAATAATAATCTTGTTATATCTAAGTTTTGTTATGTCAAAGTCTTCCTGAATCCCTGTACCAAAAGCTGTAATCATTGTTCTGATTTCCGCATTGTCCATAATCTTATCAATACGTGCTTTTTCTACGTTAAGAATCTTACCTCTAAGTGGAAGTATTGCCTGTGTTGCTCTTGTTCTTGCCTTCTTAGCTGAGCCACCGGCTGAATCACCTTCGACAATAAATATTTCACAGTTTTCAGGGTTCTTATCTGAACAGTCTGCAAGTTTTCCCGGAAGGGCTGCCACTGATAATGCAGTCTTTCTTGTTGCTTCTCTGGCTTTTCTTGCAGCATCTCTTGCTCTTTTAGCTAAAACAGCTTTTTCACAAATAATTTTTGCAATTGCCGGATTCTGTTCAAGATAATAAGTTAACTGTTCACTCATTACACCTTCAACTGCAGCTCTTGCTTCACTGTTTCCAAGTTTCTGTTTTGTCTGCCCTTCAAACTGAGGATCTTCAATCTTTACACTAATGATGGCTGTAAGACCTTCTCTAAAGTCATCACCTGAAAGATTTTCTTCGTTTTCTTTTAAAATCTTGTTCTGTTTTGCATAGTTATTAAATGTTTTTGTAATTGCTCTCTTGAAACCTTCAACCTGTGTACCACCCTCAGGTGTGTTAATGTTATTTACAAAGCTTAAAGTGTTTTCTGTATATGCATCATTATGCTGCATTGCAACTTCAACATAAACATTATTAACTGTGCCTTCACAATAAATTACATCATCATATAATTCCTGTTTGCCTTTATTTAAGTAATTTACAAATTCCTTTATACCACCTTCATAGTGGAATGTTTTCTCTATTGGCTTTTCTTCTCTAACATCTCTCAATACGATTTTAAGATTTTTTGTAAGGAAAGCTGTCTCTCTTAATCTGATTTCAAGTGTTTTATAATCATAAACTGTATCTTCAAATATAGTGTCGTCAGGTAAGAATTTTACTTCTGTTCCTGTAAAATCAGGATTACAATCACCAATAACAGTTAGCGGTTCTACAACCTTACCATACTCATACTTCTGATAGTGAACTTTTCCACCACGACAAACCTTAACTTCTAACCATTTAGATAATGCATTAACAACTGAAGCACCTACTCCGTGAAGTCCACCTGATACTTTATATCCTCCACCACCGAATTTTCCTCCGGCATGAAGTACTGTAAATACTACTTCAACTGCAGGTTTTCCTGTCTTTGTATTAATGTCTGTAGGTATTCCTCGACCATCATCTCTTACTGTAATAGAATTATCTTCATTAATCTGAACATCAATAGTATCACAATATCCTGCCAATGCCTCGTCTACCGCATTGTCAACAATTTCATATACTAAATGATGAAGACCTCTTGATGAAGTTGAACCTATATACATACCAGGTCTTTTTCTTACAGCTTCAAGTCCTTCCAATACCTGTATCTGATCTGCTCCATATTCATTTTCAACGTTAGTATTGTTACCCATTCGTAACTCCTTTCAGTATTTGCAATAACGGATTGTATTTTTTATTGCTTTTTAAACAGTTCTTTCTTCAATTTTGCCTTTTGTTACCTGGAAAACCTTATTTATACTAAATCGATTTTCAATAAATTCATCTAAACCTGTACATGTTATTACAGTTTGAATTTCATCTAAACTTTTTAGTAAGTGATTCTGTCTGTCCGAATCAAGTTCTGACAGAACATCATCTAATAATAACACAGGTGTGTCATTGATCAAAGACTTGACCAACTCTATTTCCGCCAGCTTAAGTGACAGAGCAACAGTTCTTTTCTGTCCCTGACTTCCATAGGTTCTAATATTAATATCTTTGTTAAAAAATAAAATATCATCTCTATGTGGACCTGCTGACGTACTTTTCAGCTTAATGTCTTTCTTTCTGTTTTCTATAATTTTGTTATAAAGCTCATCTTCATTGCAACTCTTTTTGTAAACAACTTCTATTTCTTCGCTGTTCTCTGTAAGTTTTCTGTGAATTGGCTTTATAATCTTGTTAATATCTTTTATAAACTGTTCTCTTCTCTTAATAACCTTACTTCCATACTCTGCAAGCTGCATATCCCATACATCCAGAGTATCTTCAAGTTCCGGTTTCATATATATGTCTTTTAATAACTGATTTCTTTGTCCCAAAACCTTATTGTAATTAATTAAATTATAAACATATATTTTATCTAGTTGACATAACTCCATATCCACAAACCTTCTTCTTTCAGCTGGTCCGTTTTTTATAATATCCAAATCCTCCGGGGAAAAAAATATTACATTAAATATTCCAAAAAGCTCACTGGCTTTCTTAATTGGTATTCCATTTATGGCTATTCCTTTTGACTTATTTTTTCTCAAATGAATGTCTATTCTATACTCTCTGCCTTTTTTGTTAATAAAAAGTTTTATGTGACCTTCATTATTTTCAAACTTTATAAGTTCTGCATCTTTGCTACTTCTATGTGATTTAGTTGTGCTGCAAAGATAAATAGCCTCTAACACATTTGTCTTTCCCTGAGCGTTTTTGCCATATAAAATATTAGTTTTATCATCTAATTCCAAACTAAGAGAATCGTAATTTCTAAAATTGCTAAGTTCTATCTTTGTTACAATCATTATTTTACAGTTACCACTGTTCCTTCAAACTCAAATGTATCTCCGGCATAAAGTTTTTTTCCACGTCTTGTGTCAACTTCTCCGTTGACTTTAACCTGACCATCCTGGATAACAAACTTAGCATCCACACCTGAGTCAACAAGACCGGCAAGTTTTAATGCCTGACCTAATTTTATAAAATCATCTTTTATAGTTATTTCCATTTTTATCCAAATTAATACAAACAAAAAATATTATTTGTACTATCTCCTCTCTAAACTATTTTACTGTACAACAGGAAGCACTACATAAATGTAACTGTTTTCATCATCTCTGATAAAACAAGGTGCCTTAGGATTAGTGAAATAAATGTTTACTTCTTCACTATCTAAAACTCTTAAAATATCAATAAGGAATTTTGGATTAAAGCTAATCATCATGTCAGAACCTTCTCTTACAATAGGGATACTTTCATCCATTGAACCAATAAATGTATTAATTGACAATTCCATTTCTGTATCCTTAATAGTTAAGAATACAGGTTTCTTGTCTCCTTCTTTTATTAAAAGAGTTGCTCTGTCAATACAGTTAGCCATTTCTTTTTTGTTAATAGTAATCTTAGTCTTATAATCATTACTAATCATCTTATCAGTATCAAAATAATTACTGCATTCAATTAATCTTGAAACAACTTTTGTTTCATCAAATTCAAATAAGATATGGTTAGATGTGAAATAAATATTTACCTCATCATCAACATCACCATTTAAGATTTTGCTAATTTCATTTAATGACTTACCGGGAACTAAAACTTTAAAGTTACCATAGTCCTCTTTTAATTCCATGTTTCTAATGGCAATTCTAAACTTATCAAGAGCAACAACTTTAAGCTTATTACCCATAACTTCAAACAATTCACCTGTTAAAATCTTATTCTTATCTGCATCATTAACAGTGAAAATAGTCTGTCTTATTAATTCCTTTAAAGCAAACTGTGAAAGAGTAATCTTATCTTTCTTTTCAATTTCAGGTAAATAAGAAAAATCATCTGCTGATTTTACAAGAATATTAAATTTTGAATTTTCACAGGTAATATTAGCCTTTGTTTCATCGTTAACTTCAATAACAACATCATTATCAGGAAGTTTACGAACAATTTCTGAAAAAATCTTAGCATCAATGGCAATACTACCGGCTTCAATAATTTCACCTTCAACTTTAGTTTCTATTCCCAATTCCATATCGTTAGCAGTAAATTTAATTACTCCTTCAGTTGCATCAATAAGAATGCATTCAAGAATTGACATTGTAGTTTTTGATGATACAGCTTTCATTACAATATTAATACCTGTAATCAAATCTGATTTTTTACAAACTAGTTTCATTATAAATCTCCTTTATCGTAAAAATAACGGTACGTAAGTACGCATAAATAAATATATATATTAGATAATAATAATAATAAGCAACGTTAATATGTTAATAAGTAGTCGAATCCCTTGTGAATAAAGGAAGTTCGAAAAATAATAACTTGTTAATAACTTGCAAATAATTAACCTAAAAATGTCAGTTACTAACTTTTGAGTTTTCGACAATTAACATCAAATTATGACAAATTGTTAACAAAAACAAATACTATCAACAAGTTATTAACACAAAAACTGTAAGTTATTAACTAAATTATCAACCAAATGTTAATAACTCTATTAAAAATGTTAATAACTAGTTAGGATTAATCTTCTTTTTAAGAACATCTATAAGATCTCTTGTCTTAGAGTCTGTTTCGATTTCTGATTTGATTTTGTCATAGCCATAGCTAACAGTTGCGTGATTAGTTTTCTTTAAGGCAGCACCAATAGTTTCTAATTTTTCATCTGTAAATACTCTACATAAGTACATACAAATCTGACGTGGATATGCAAACTCACGACTCTTCTTTTTTGAACATATATCAGTAGGAGATATCTGGAAATGATCTGCTACTATATTAATAATGTATTCACATGTAATGGCATTCTCCTGATTAGGTGCCACAAGCTCCTGAAGTACACCTGATGCAAAATCAACTGTAATTGGAGAGTGACTAATCTTTGAAAATGTAATAACACGTGTAAGAGAACCTTCAAGTTCCCTGACGTTAGAAACAAAGTGGTTAGCAATATACTGCAATACACCTTCATCTATGTTATAGCCTGAAGTTTCAGCCTTCTTCTTTAAGATAGCCATACGTGTTTCATAGTCAGGGTTCTGAATATCAACAGTAAGTCCCTGCTCAAAACGGCTAATAAGTCTTTCGGCGATACCTTCCATATCTTTAGGCTTCTTATCGGAAGTTAAAACAATCTGCTTATGTTTCATAAATAAATCATTGAAAATATTGAAAATTTCTTCTTGTGTTCTGTCTCTACCGGAAATAAACTGAATATCGTCTATAAGTAAAACATCAACACTTCTGTATTTCTTACGAAATTCAATAATCTCTTCCTGATTAGTTTTCTTTTTTCTAAGTAAATCAATAACTTCGTTAGTGAATGACTCACTAGTAGTATACAAAACCTTAGCTGAAGGGTTGTTTTTTAATACAAAGTTACCAATGGACTGAATAAGATGAGTCTTTCCAAGTCCAACACCACCGTAAATAAACAATGGGTTATAAACATCGCCGGGAGACTCAGCTACAGCTAAAGACGTAACCTGAGCAATATTATTATTTGATCCTACTACAAAGGAATCAAAAGTATATTTTTTATTAAGATTTGCATCTAATATTCTATTTTCTAAAGAAATATCTTCCTGACTAACAGATGAAATCTTAGATGACTCATCTTCAATCTTAGACACTGTCTCGTTTGGAAGTATAATCTGAAGTTCAAGTTCCTGATTCAAAGTTTCTTCAATAGAAATCTTAAGTAATGCAAGATATTTTTTGTTAATATACTGAAGACCGGTCTTTCCACTTTCACCCGGGAAAACCAAAGTAATCATGTTATTATCAAAGGATTCCACTTCTAAGGGCAAAATCCAAGTTTTGAACGAAACATCAGCAATATCATATTCCTGTTTGAAAAAATCGAGAATTTCAGGCCATTTTTCTTTTAAATCGTCTAACATAATTCCCTCCTAAATATTCTAAAAGGTATAAAAGCCCATTCAAATAATATAATACATCAAATAAGGCGGATTTTCAATATATTTAGTAATATACTTTTTAATAGGAAGAAAGACATAACATAAAAGTTTATGAATAAAAAATAAAAAAATTAAAAAATAATAAAAAAACAAAAAAATACTTGTTTACATAAAATTAAAAAATTAGGAGATTTGATTTACATAAATTCGACATTTATCAACAAAAAATATCAAATGTTATTAACAAAAAAAAGTTGAAAAAGTTAAAAAGTGCTAAAAAATAACATTAAAAAATAAAAGTTATTAACATGTTATTAACATTTGGTTGATAACTTTATGTAAATCAGCAAAAATTTTATGTAAATCAAAAAAGAGGGATAAAATTAATATTTTTTCAAAAAAGTTGAAAATATATTTAAAATATGGTTTAATTAATGCTTGACTACGCATATTCTTACATTTATAATAATAACGATGTTTTACTATGAAGCAGAAAAGGAGGTGCCTTATTATGAAGATGACATTTCAGCCAAAGAAAAGACAGAGATCAAAAGTTCATGGATTTAGAAAAAGAATGAGCACTGCAGGTGGTAGAAAAGTTTTAGCTAGCAGAAGAGCAAAAGGAAGAAAAAAATTATCAGCTTAGGTCGCATTCAAATGTGACCTTTTTTTCTTTTTGTAACATTCTATGAGGTAAAAGATTACTTAATAGGAGAACTGGCAAAATGGAAATTAAGAAAAATTATGATTCATTAAAGAAGAACAGTGATTTTCAAAATGTTTACGTTAAAGGAAAATCAAAAGCAAACAGATATTTAGTTATGTATGTTGCTCAAAATAATTTAAGCATTAATAGATTAGGAATTTCAGTAAGTAAAAAAGTAGGAAATAGTGTAGTGAGACATCACCTAACCCGCTTAATAAGAGAAGCCTACAGACTAAATTCAAATATGTTCAATAGTAGTTTGGACATAGTCGTAATAGCACGTAACACTGCTAAGGACAAAACTTACAAAGAAGTTGAAAGTGCATTATTGCATTTGGCAAAGCTTCATAATATTTTGGATGAAAACTAGGTGGTAGTTTTTATATCTGAAATATTTATGGGAATTAGTTATATTTACACTTATAATTATAATTATTCTCACTTATTTATTATTGTAACTAATTGGAAAGATAAGCTTTCATTGTAAAGAAGTATTTTCACTGGGAAAAGGTGGTGAATGGAATGAAGGTTTTTAATAATATTGTAAAAGGGTTTGGAAAGGCACTGAATTTTATTTTAATTGGAATGGTAAAGTTTTA
>UMFT01005244.1_pt1 | contig 12070 bp, 5 predicted proteins | sample 1965081 | NCBI WGS metagenome assembly UMFT01 (sample SAMEA4836053, study PRJEB28245) | human gut metagenome | biome: gut microbiome; material: fecal sample | place: Denmark | collected 2008
TAGGTGGGTGAGATAGCGGAATAACACATCGAAGGTTATAGACGGGCGGGCGTGTCCTAAATGGGCATCTCCGTAAACAGTCGGTCCGCACACATACATGCCTACATGAGGTGCATGAAGCGGTACGAACAACTCTTTCTTTCTATCTAAGGTGTTGTAAATGGTAAGTTGATGTTCCATAACATTTTATATTTGTTTTATTGGAACTGCAAAGTTAGTATAAAATCTGAATATGCGCTCTATCTTTGATGAGTTGATTTTAGCTCTTGAGCTGTTTTACTGGTAATATTATTAGTTTCCCGGTATGAAACTAAAAGTTTCACACCGGGGAACCAATGGTTTCATTACGGGAAACCAAAGGTTTCTCACCGAGAAACTAAAATTTTGTCGGCATGAAAGTAAATGTTTGGTTATTGTTGACTGCAAAACTTATCAATAGCTTCTGCTACACCGTCTTCTTCGTTGCTTAGAGTGATGTAATTTGCTGCTTTTTTTACAGGTTCTTGTGCATTTCCCATAGCAATTCCCAGTCCTGCAAACTTAATCATGGATAAGTCATTATAGCCATCTCCCATTGCTATGAGTTCTTCTCGTGCTACTCCTATTTCTTTCAATAAGACAGCAAGAGAAAGAGCTTTGTCAATTCCTTGCGGAACTAATTCGAGGAAATAGGGTTCTGAACGGAAAACGTTAATATGTCCTTGTAGCCGGAGACTAAGTTCTGCTTCAAGCGGAATGAGTTTATCTGCGTCTCCCACGATGAGGCATTTGGCTACAGGAAGCGTGATCTCTGTGAGGAAGTCGTTTGTTTCCCGTACTGCCATTTTATTGAGAAAGGCCTCTTTCTGTACGTATGGGTCTTGAGAGTTTTCTGTTATTATATCTGCTCCGTCATAGGTTAATATACTTAGTTGGTGGGTACGGGCACATTCATAGAGCATCGGAACAACTTCATTAGGTAACACATTTTCATATACCATCTCTTTTGTTTCCCAATTGATAATTTCACCTCCGTTATAGGAGAGGATGAAACCTCCGAATTCATTCATCCGTAATTCGTTGGCTAATGGTACAATACCATAAGTAGGTCGTCCGGAAGCTAATACGAGTCGTATTCCTTGCTCTTGTATACGTATTAGAGTTTCCCTGTTGCGGGGAGTGATTTCTTTTTTAGAATTGGTGAGTGTGCCGTCAAGGTCGAGCACGATAAGTTTGTATTTCATGTAGCGTTGTTTTGGGTGCAAAGATAGATTAAAAAAGTTTTTCCGCAAGGTGGTGGGGGAAAAGATGTGGCTTTAGCTAAGCCAGCCATCGTTTGTTCAACTTGGCAGATGTTTTTGTAAAGTATTGAATATTAATAAAGGAGCTTCAGATCTGAGTCGTCGTGCTGTCATGCATCAGATGCAGGGACTTTCTTTTTGAACCAGACTCGTATTTTTCGGATGTAGTAGCTTCTCCTGTTTCTGATTTCTTGATTGATGATATGACATTTAGATAAATAAAAGCCGCATAACTTTCGTTATGCGGCTTTTATTATTAAACTGGTAAAAGAGTTTTATTCAATTGTTGCTCCATAACCAGCTACATCGCTAGCTAATGTAAATATACCATTTACATAATCATATTGAGTAATAGGAGCTGTTGCGTGCTTGGTTATGTTATTACCGCTTGTTGGTTCTTTAACTAAAGAACTTGTATGATAATAATTCCAATTTTTGGTTAAGCCATATACGATATTGTCGGTTACATCTATTTGAGGTGTGCAACTTTCTAAGAAAGAATAATAGTAGGAACCGAATTCTGCTTCCGGACTTACGTCAAAGATATTCTTGCTTATAGTCAATGATGTTCCTTTTTGATATCTGAAGAATATATTGCTACCTATCATGTTGACAAAAGTATTATTTATAATTTCGGCAGAAAGTACACCATCTGATAAAGGTATATTACCAGTAGCCCAGTTTAATATTTGCACGCCTTCTTGAGGTGTCTGGCTATACACTATATTGTTCTTGAAGTTGAAAGTTTTATAATCTCCTAAATTGAAGCCTTTATATATATTTATCAAGGCAATTTTGATAGCATTAACTTCAATACGAGTGTCTTGAACAGAGATGTTGTCTATACCAAAGTAAGTCTTTTGTGCTGCATCGTAATAAATTGGTTTCAAGACATTCGCAATCAGACAGTTGTCAATGCAGATGTCAGTAAAGTCTCCCTTGCTGATAACGCCTGCATTATTTATAAAATAACCAGCATTGCTACCTCCATTGAGATCACTTAAATCTATTTTTATATTCTTAAAAAGTAGCTTTCCTTTGCATGATTTCCAGCAATTAATAGGACGAAGTGTTACTTGCTCGTCATCATATCGACCGATGATAATAACATCATTGCTGATTGATTTTACTCCGGTTGTGGTAAAATTGTGTGCTGTACCTGTGAGGAACAGTATAACAGGTTTACTCATTGTAGCACTAAAGTAAGTGTCAAGTGCCACATCGGCATCTGTTGCATCCAATATTTGTATGTCAGCATCTGAATAAATTTGGTTGTTGATGGTGATGCCGCCGATAGTAATGTCTTTACCATGATCAAAATCGGCTTTATAATCCGTACGATTCTTAATACTAACCTGAATCTTTGCAATCATAGCATACTTTCCACTTGTTGCCAATATCGCAATATCAGTACTGTTATCAGCTGTTGCACGAGTCATCATCTTTGCGCTTGATGCAGGGGCAGTAACAATCAATATATTTTCTTTTCCAGCTTCCTTAGAGAATTTAGCACTCCATCCTTCTGGAGCAGTAATCATTGTATTTTTTACTCCTCTCATGGTCATGGTAAATTCTTTCGTTTCACCTGCAGAAAACTCTTGTATTTGTTCTAAATCTTCAGCCGCAAAACTACATTCAAAGTCGCTGATGATAGGGATACGTATGGTTGGAGCATCCTCACCCGCAAGTACTAAGACCAGTTCGTTGTTTTCTACTGTTACACTCTTGAAGTTTTTGTCTTCTGCCGGAGCGGAACCGTCACCAGTTGCGCTGACTTTGTCAGTAGTTCCTTCTTTGTATATATATTCATAGTTTTTTCCTTCATCATAGCTAACCTGCCAGTAGCCTTCACTATCTACATTAAATGTAGGAGTCTTGCCACTCTCTCCATTAGCTTTCACAGGTTGTCCGTTTACAGTCAGACGCTCCGGAGTTTCATTTTTGTTGTAAAGAACAGTCCAGTAGCCTTCTGAATCGATACCGATAATAGGGCATAACAGGTTATTATCGTTTTTCATATATAGATTTACTGTTTTTCCATTGCTCAAAGTGAGTGTGTAGGAATCAGACTTTTCCTCTATATTAGTAATAAATGTTCCTTCATTATAAAGTTCGCGAAGAGCTTCTGTGTTACTATTTATATCACGTACTTGTGTCTCGAGTGCGGTAACGCGCTTTTTCAGTGCGTCTACATCATCTTCCAAATCGTCAATGTTGGTACATGCTACCAGGCATACAGCCAATAACATGAACATACTCCATACTTTTTTCATGATTATATTGTTTTAAAGTTATTATTTTAAAGAGGATAGCCAGGAAGGAACATATCCCAAACGTTTACGTAATTGAGCCTCATAGAGTGAATATGGTTCCACAGCAGTTCCGTTACTTTCGAGTCGCTTCATTTGAGTAGCATCAAAATCTAAAGGACTTCCGTGGAAACCGACAATGATAGGAGGCATAAATTTCCACCAAAAGCCGTTACTATCCCACCAGGTAAATTTACCTTCTGTATCGATGTCCTGATCTGTTTGTACATTTGTTGCATAGAAATTCCATATTGTCAGATTCTCCATGTGATTTGGCATTTGAGCAGAGTCTCCTCCTTGTCTCCAATGCATGAAACCGCCAGTACAGCAGTCAATTAATGTTGCACGTGGCTGTGTGGCATGTGATTCAAAGCAAGAATCATCTCCCCATTTCACATTCCATATTACAGCACCCATGCTTTGCTTTGAAACACCGCAAGCGTGATATTGACCAACGTTTGTTTTATATTCCATCAATGTGCTTTCACCTTCTCCTTTTCTAAGTGTGTAGCCATTGCTGCTTTCAGTTACTTTTCCAATAAAGATACGGGAAGAAGCTTGCGAGCGGATAGAAGCATGTCCACGATTACCACCAATAGTGATGTCATAAGCAGAACAATTGGCAGAACTTGTGATTGACATGGCTTCACTAACACTTTCAAAATTAACCCGGCGCATCCATGAATTGGTCAGACGTACAAAATCGATAAGCTTAAAACCACCGTCATCTATGTCAGAGCCGTGATGAATAAACTTCTCTTTGGCATGTCCTTTAAATGTAAGGTCTTCTACGCCAACATTGGCATAATTGGCGAATTTATGTACATTCCATCCCCAATCTTTATTAATAGCATGCATGATGGGTTCTTTAAAGGTAATACTGTTACCACTAATCTTTTCAATCTGATGGTATTCGAATATTTGAATACCATTTGTTTTGATATTGGGAGTAATGCCTTGTTGTACCTTAATATCTTGCCATTGATAAGGCGATAGTTCGGAATTAATAACATCATTATCCGTGTTTCCCAACTTGGGGGTTCCCAGTACGAGACATACCCAACTGCCCGCACTTACTCCTGTTAAACTGGCCGTTATGGTTTTGCTGCCTATGGGAGCGTCTTCAGTGATAGCACCAATTGATTCTCCTAATCCTGTATTATGTTTGAACTCCATCATAACAGGAGCATTCCACATTTCCTCAGTAGGTTTGGGAGAATTATTTGCAGCAGTCATTTCGAGTGTTGTTTTGTTTCTTCCGGCTCCTTTTAAAACAATATCACTCATCGATATACGAATCCTGCGATCCTTAGAATCCTCATCTTGTAGAATATAATTCCCTTCTGGGAAGTAGATAATAGCTTTAGCGTTTTCCTTAATATATCGATCTGTCATATTATTGAGATCTTCTTGCTTTGTTTCTCTTGCTATTTCTTCCAGTACCTTCATGAAAGCTGCTCTGTCAGATTTGCCGTCGTTGGGGATAGCCCCATATTGGGGATCTGTAACATCGTATACTTTATATCCTTGTGCTATTAATGTTTCTATTTCAGGAGGAGCTATTTCACCATGTTTATATCCGGCGTATGAAAAGTCCAATAATACATTTTGTTGATCTGCGTTTACAAATTGTTGCCAGGCTTTTGCTCCGGTTTCATTGGAAAGTTGTTTCACTTCAATAGAAACAATACGGATATAATTCTTTGATGAAGTAAGTACAATCTTAATTGTTTCTTCTACGTCTTTTACAACAGTTGCTTGTGGTGTGATAGTTAATAAGTTCTCGGATAAAAGAACATCCCATCCTTTAGGAGCTTGTATTGCAGCTTGTTGCACGTCATTCTGTTCTACTTTATACTCTTTATGGCTTTCATTGGGGGCAAAAACTTGCACAGCTTGTTCACTTTCAGCGTCATTGAGACCATAAATGATCAGTCCGAAGCTGTCGTCTACTGGGAAAGTATATGTTTTTTCACCATCAGCCAGGGTGAATGAGAAAGTATGGTTTGCTTCATTATATTCTACCTTGCTGAATATGCTGGTTCCTCCCTGACTTCCACCTTCGGCCTTAGTTCCTAAGCTTGTATATGTTTGTCCATTATCGTAGCTCACTTGCCAATATCCACTGGAAGATACGCTGATTAATGGAGTTGCCACCACATTGCCTTCTCCATCACGGGGCCAGGCTGATATTTTCTCTCCATCGGCTCCTGGCAGATATTTGAAATCTGTATCATTACTTGTTTTATATATCCAGTAGCCTTCTTCGTCTACGGAAAATTCAGGGACAGACGCTTGTACTGCTTCACTCTCCATGACTTTAATGCTTGTTCCGTCACTAAGTTCCAGCAAATATCCTAAGCCATCTTTAGTCGGAGTAATTCCGATAATGATTTTGTTTTTTTGCATAAGGGCTTGCAGACTGGCAAATGAAGTATTCAGTCCTTCCGTTGCTTTTTCCAAAGCAGCGACACGGTCTTTCAGAGAATTGATGTCTGCTTCCAGGTCGTCTGTTTTTTGGCATGATTGCATGATTGCCAACATGCTGCAAATACCAAATAGTAATAGGTAGGTAATGCTCCTGTTTTTCATACATTTATTATTTCGGGTTATTTATAATTTTCACAGTGGCAAAGATAACCGGATAAAATAAGAGTATATGGATAAAAAAATTCAGGAATACGATGAAATAATACATTTTACACACCTCTGTGATAGATTGAGGCTTTATGTATTATTAGAGCAGGTCTACCCATTGCTCATTGCTTAATATAGGCAATGACTCACTGTCGGCAACAAATGTTTCCGCCAGTTTTCGTTTCTCATCTTGCAGATGCAGAATCTTTTCCTCAATGCTGTTTTGTGTAATGAAGCGATAGGCAATCACCTGCTTATCCTGACCGATACGATGGGCACGGGCGATGGCTTGCGATTCGGCGGCAGGATTCCACCAGGGATCTATGATAAATACATAGTCGGCTTGTGTAAGATTGAGTCCCACACCCCCTGCTTTTAGTGAAATAAGGAATGCCTGAACATCTTTTTGCTCGGTGAAATGGGCGATTTCGGAAGGCCGGTTGTTGGTTGCTCCTGTTAATAGGGCATATTTCCAGCCTCGTTCTCGGAAAGCTTCAGCCAAGACCTCCAGATGTTTGACGAATGAAGAGAAAATTAGGACTTTGTGTCCTTCGCTTTGTAATGTATCGAATGTTTCGATTATCTGTGCGGTTTTTCCGGATGTTCCGGTATAATCAGGAAGAATGAGTTGCGGATGACAAGAGAGTTGTCGTAAACGCAAAATGCCATTTAGTACACTAAATGAATGGAGCCTGTTCGTACTTTGAGGGTGCTGGAGAAGTATGTTTCGCAGGCTGTTTTTCTCCTGTTCGTAACACGTGTTCTGCTCTTCAGTCATGTCGCAGTAGATTGTTTCTTCCGTAAGTTCAGGAAGTTCCGGAGCTACCTCTTTCTTGCTTCTGCGGAGGATGAATGGGGCAGTCAGTTGTTGCAACTGCACTCGTACGCGTTCGTTTCCCTGGCGAATCGGCATTATGAACTGCTTTTGGAAAGCACTTTCCGTGCCCAGTAAGTCCGGTTGTATAAAATGAAATTGAGCCCACAGGTCCTTTAATGAGTTTTCGATAGGAGTACCTGTTAGTGCGAGTCGGTGTTTGCTTTGCAGTTGAATTGCCGACCGGAAGGTGAGCGATTCGCTATTCTTGATATTCTGGCTTTCATCGAGCACGACATATTCGAAACGGTAGGAAGAGAGTATATCAATGTTATTTCTCATCATGCCATACGTAGTAAAGATCAAGTGAAAATGACCGAAGAATTTTTCCGGACGTTTCTTGTCTATAGCCACGGTGTTGTTGTATTCCATCATTGAGAGCCCTGTAAAGCGCTTGGCTTCCCGTCGCCAGTTGTGAAGTAGCGATGTGGGGACTACAATTAGGGTAGCGGGTTGTTTGGGAGCGGATGGCTTATATATGTACTGTAGCAGGGTAAGAGTCTGAAGAGTCTTCCCGAGTCCCATGTCATCTGCCAGGCATCCGCCAAATCCTTGTTTATGGAGGTGTACCATCCACGAGAATCCTTTCTGCTGATAGGGGCGTAACGTTGCTTTAAGCGTTCTTGGTACGGCAACGTTATGTATTTGCTGCTTCACGGGGAATTTTTTCACTCCATCCTCACCCAAAGCTGTCTGTACGGCACCTATAAATGCATGTTTCAACCGAATTCCTTTTTCTGTTTGTACTCCCATCTCCAGTAAGTTCGCATATTTGCTGAACCACTCTTCAGGCAGGAGAATCATACGCCCGTCAGGTAGCAGATATTCCCGCTTTTCTTCGAGGATATGTTTGCGGAAACGTGAAAAAGGAATGCGCAGATTACCGATAACAACAGTGATGTGCAGTTCGAACCAGTCAACCTCATCGTCGCAGCTTTGCTCGATGCGTATCTCATCCAGACAATATAATGCATTCCCTACATTACTGGTAAGGTGAAAGGATTGCTGCAACATCTCCCGATGATTGTTGATCCATTCGACAATTGTCTTTTCCGGAGCTTTGGCGGATAGTTGGAAGTGTGTGGCATTGAGTTGTTGCAGACCGGCATTCGTTAAGAGTTGGACTGCTTGTTCTTCCACTGTAATATTACGCGGGAAAAAGCCGATTTCACCGGATGTTTTCCGATAAATGATTTTCTTCATTTCATTAGCACTATCTGGTGCAAATGTCTGGTCTCCATAGCGGAAGACAAGTTGCAATGCTTGTCCGTTGTATGTGGCATCTTCGAATGAGAGAACAGCTTCACAGGCACATTCTTCTTCAGTAATATTCAAACCGTGAGTCTCGATATCGTGATAACGTGCAATTGGAATAACGATGTTGTCTATGTATTTTTCAATCTGCAAAGCGTCTACGCTAATCGATCTTTTCTTTGTGAAAGGTAAGATACGTGCGCTTTCAATGTGTGGAAAGAAATATAACTCCATTCCCAATAATAGAGTGGCCGGCGAGGAGGTCAGTACAACTACCGGTTTTAACTCACTCAAAGAGAACGGTTGCCCTTCATAATAACACTGCAACTGATAACGGAACGTTTTACTGTCAACATGAAACGTTACGCGAATTTCTACGTCGTGAGGGTTGATATGATAAATATGATGGGCGTATAAGATTTTGCTACCGGCTTGTTTCTGATAAAAAGGCAGTCCGTTTTCCCGTATCAACGCCAGCATCTCCAACAGCTTCTTTTCGATGAACGGGCGAATATTATTTTTAATTCGTTCCGGATCTTCGGATAGCTTATGTAGAAAGCGTGATACTGTTTTTTCACGGGAGTAGAGGCCCATCAGATACTTTTCTGTATAGTATGAAGCGATATCGATAGCTTGTCTTTCCGCTTCGCTCATTATGCTCATAGCTTCCGGAGAGGCGTGAAACGCTTGCTCCACTAATTGCAAGGTGCCATCGTTCAGCCTTTCCGCAATATACGGAATCAGTAATATGCCGAGTATCGGATGCTCTGTGAAAACGATTATAACTTGTCCGTTAGTTGGTCTCTCTTTCATTCTCTTTTAGGCTTTAACTGACAAAGATACGGGAAAATACTTAATTTTGCAGCATGATAGAGGAAAACAAACGCGTATTGCTTGGAATAAGTGGCGGTACAGATAGCTCTGTTGCTGCTATGCGATTGCTGGAAGCCGGTTATGAAGTAATCGGGGTAACCTTTCGTTTTTATGAATTGAATGGTTCGACAGAATACCTAGAAGATGCTCGTAATTTGGCAGAACGTTTAGGAATACGGCATATAACATACGATGCCCGTGAAATATTTGCCCGGCAGATTATTGAATATTTTGTGCAGGAATACCTGGCAGGACGTACTCCGGTCCCCTGTACCTTGTGCAATAATTATCTGAAATGGCCTTTGCTTGCTAAGATTGCCGATGAAATGGGAATTTTTTATATTGCTACCGGACACTATGCGCAGAATATACAACTAAATGAAACCTTTTATATAACGTACGCCGCCGATTCGGATAAGGATCAAACCTTCTTCTTATGGGGATTGAAACAGGATATTCTTAATAGGATGCTGTTGCCGATGGGCGATATTACGAAAGCTGAAGCCCGTGCCTGGGCTGCTGAACATGGTTTTCGAAAGGTGGCAACCAAAAAGGATAGTATTGGTGTCTGTTTTTGCCCGATGGACTATCGGACCTTTTTAAAAGACTGGTTGGTCAGAAATGGTCAGATGTCGGTCAGTAATAGTGAGGCATCAATCAACAATAGTCAGACATCGGGCAGCGATAAACAGACCTGGTCTGACAGAATCAGAAGAGGAAGATTTGTCGATGAAAAGGGAAATTTTATTGCCTGGCATGAAGGCTATCCCTTTTATACTATTGGGCAGAGACGCGGTTTGGGCATTCATCTGAATCGTCCTGTATTTGTGAAAGAGATTGATCCTGAAAAGAATGAAGTGATGTTGGCTTCTCTTTCATCGTTGGAAAAAACAGAAATGTGGTTGAAAGATTGGAATCTTGTAAATCAGGAGCGTACTTTAGATCGCTCTGACATAATTGTGAAGATACGCTATCGCAAGCAGGAAAACCATGGCACGATTACCGTCACATCGGATCATTTATTGCACGTGCAGCTTCATGAACCATTAACAGCCATTGCTCCCGGACAGGCTGCTGCATTCTATGGAGACGGATTGCTACTAGGAGGAGGAATCATAGTCAACGCCCGTTAATCTTACATATTGGGAAGATGAACGCTCTGACGCAAGTTTTTTAAAACAAAACTTAGCTTGCTAATCGACATAACTAAGGCACGGATTACACGAATAAACAAGGAAAGAGAATAAACTTATCCATGTAATTCGTGTAATCCGTGCCTGAAAGAAATCGGAGAGTTGTTTTGACGCTCTCTCCTTATACAAGTAACCTCTGTAATGGAAAAAAAAAACTTGTAGTGGTTATGTTTTGGTTTTTGGTTATTCTTCCGGATGAGCGCTATTATTCAGCACCAGCATTGCTTCTATATATTCGCGTGTATTGCTTAATCTGGGTACTTTGTGTTGTCCTCCCAGTTTTCCTTTCTGTGCCAGCCAGTCATGGAACAATCCCTGACGGGCTACGATCACTTCCAATGGTTGCAAAGCGATATCTTTCCATCGTTTGGCTTCATAGTCAGAGTTAACCTCTTTCAGCGTAGCGTCAAGTATCGAAGCGAACTTTTCTACGGAATCCGGCATTTTGGCAAATTCTATTAGCCACTGGTGCCTGCATTTTGCGTTCTCATCCATAAACACCGGTGCTGCAGAGTATTCGCAAACTTGTGCTCCGGTCTCGGCGCAAGCTTTTGCCAATCCTTTTTCAGCATTATCGATAATCAGCTCTTCACCAAATGCATTGATGAAATGCTTCGTTCTTCCCGTGATGACAAACTTATAGGGATTCTTGCTGGTAAACTTCACAGTATCACCAATCATGTATCTCCACAGACCACAGGAAGTAGAAATAACCATTGCATAGTTCTTGTTGAGCTCGACTTCTTCAAGACAATAAGCCCGTGGATTTTCTTTTCCCACTTCCTCCAACGGAACAAATTCGTAGAAAATTCCATAGTCGATCATTAATAACATGGCAGGATCGGAAAGGTCGTTCTGGGTTCCGAAATATCCTTCCGAAGCATTGTAGGTCTCTACATAATGCATTTTAGGTGTTGTAATCACCTGTTTATATTGCTCACGATACGGTGTGAAAGCCACTCCGCCATGGAAGAAAACTTCCAGATTGGGCCATACTTCTTCCAGTGCCTGCTTTCCTGTCTTTTCAAGGATACGTTTGATAAGTACCAGCATCCACGACGGCACACCGGATAGGCTTGTCACATTTACCGGAATAGTGCTGTTGGCGATTGCTTCTATCTTGGTTTCCCATTCGCTCATCAATGCAATTTTCTTGCTTGGTACGCGAATGAAATTGATAAGCGGATTTACGTTTTGAATCAGAATAGCGGATAAATCTCCTACTAAACTATGATTGGAATTGAGGTTCGGGCTATGGCTCCCTCCTAGAATCAGTCCCTTGCCGGAGAAAAAATGGCTATCCGGATTGATGCGGAAATAAAGAGCTGCTGCGTCTTTTCCTCCTCTGTAATGAATATCTTCCAGCGCTTCCTTGCTGACAGGAAGGAATTTACTTTTATCATTAGTCGTTCCGGAAGATTTTGCAAACCAGCGTATCTCCGATGGCCAAAGCAGATTCTGTTCCCCAGCTCGCAAACGTTCTACATAAGGCTTAATTTCTTCGTATGTCTGGATAGGAACACGTTTACGGAAATCTTCATAGTTACGGATAGAGGAATAATCGTACTTTCTTCCCCATTCTGTTTGAGCGGCCTGGCGTGTTAAGCGGCTTAACACACGATGCTGTATCTCACTAGCCTGACTAGCATA
>UMFT01023083.1_pt1 | contig 11870 bp, 16 predicted proteins | sample 1965081 | NCBI WGS metagenome assembly UMFT01 (sample SAMEA4836053, study PRJEB28245) | human gut metagenome | biome: gut microbiome; material: fecal sample | place: Denmark | collected 2008
TGGGCGAGAACACTTCCGTATGCACAGGAATTGATATTTCCTGATGAGAGGGAGAATATATAAATGTACGTTGTATTCTATGGTTGTGGAAGCTATAAAATCTTCTACACCAAAGAGGAGGCTTTAATTTTTTGCGAAAATTTAGGGATAACGTGGATAGACGAGGTAGGGTAAATGGATAAAATAACACAAATGAAAGAATTAATTGTCGAATTAAATAATGCGTCAAATGCTTATTACAATAGCAATAAATCGGTAATGAGTGATTATGATTTTGATTTAAAACTTGAAGAATTGAAACAATTAGAAAAAGAAATAGGAATTGTTTTCTCTAATAGCCCAACACACAATGTTGGATATAATATATCAGATGAACTTGCAGAAGTTGAACATAACCATCCGATGCTTTCACTTGATAAAACAAAATCTATTAATGAACTAATTCAATTTGCTGGATACAATAATTGTTTTCTATCTGTGAAGTGTGACGGTCTTACCACTTCGTTGAGATACTTGAATGGTAAATTAATTTCAGCAGAAACGAGAGGAAACGGTACTAAAGGGCAAGATGTTCTTCAAAATGTACTTACAATGAACAATGTTCCCAAAGAAATTCCGTATAAAGACGAACTTATCATTGATGGTGAAACAATTATTGGATGGGACACATTTCGAGAAATTAATGCCAAATTACCAATGGGTCAAAAGTATAAGCATCCAAGAAATCTTGTATCTGGTTCGTTGCAACTCTTAGATAGTCAGCAAGCTGCCGAAAGACATATGAGATTTATTGCATGGAGGGTTATTAAAGGATTTAGTCATAAATCTGTATTTTTTGATTTAAAAGAAGCAGAGAAAAATGGGTTTGAAATTGTTCCGACATTCACATATTCAAATACTTCATCTGACTTAGGTGACATATCTAAAATCTTAGATGCTTTAAGAAACCAAGCAGACTTATATAATATCCCATATGATGGTGCGGTAATGGCGATAGATAATTATGCCATTGCTGAATCAATGGGGAGAACTGATAAGTTCTTTAAACATTCTATAGCTTATAAATATGAAGATGAATTATATGAGACTGTTCTTAAAGACATCGAATGGAGCGTGTCTAAGAGTGGTTTAATTAATCCTATAGCAGTATTTGACCCAGTAGATTTGTCTGGTGCAATTACAACAAGAGCTACCCTTCATAACATAACGTACATTAAAGATATGATGCTTGGAATTGGTGATAGAATTAGAATTTATCGCTCAAATATGGTCATTCCTAAAGTACACGATAGTATAGACAAAAGTGGTAATTTTAACATTCCAACAAATTGTCCTATATGTCATCAACCGACAATAATCAAGAAGGATAACGATTCAGAAGTTTTAATTTGTACAAATGAATATTGTGAGGGAAAGTTATTAAAAAGACTGTCTCATGCAGTTTCAAAAAATGCTCTTAATATTGAAAACTTATCAGAAGCATCTCTAAAAAGATTCATTCAACTTGGATATGTAAAGTCCATCAAAGATATTTATCATCTTGAAGATTTTAAAGAACAAATTCAATCTCTTGAAGGTTTTGGTCAAAAGTCTGTCGAAAAGCTATTATCAGCAATTCAGAAAAGTAGAAATACGACATTGGCTCAATTTCTGTATTCATTAAGCATTCCGTTGTTGGGGAAAAGTGCAAGCAAAGACATTGCAAAAGTATGTGAAAATGATTTTAATATATTTGTGAATGTATTGTCAAACAAGGAGAGAAAAGCATTTACGCATATTGATGGTATTGGGATTGAGTTAGCTATGTCTATGACTGACTATTGGAACAAATATAATTTAGATATTTTAGATTTAGCAAATGAGTTCATTTTTGAAAAAGAAAAGGAGAATAGTACAGTAGATACACTTCAAGGTAAAAGTTTTTGTATTACCGGAAAGTTAATCAGCTACTCTAATCGTGCCGAATTAGTTAAAGAGATTGAAAGTCATGGTGGCAAAGTTGTAAGTTCTGTTACAAAAAAGACAGATTATTTAATCAACAATGATACCGAAAGTGTGTCATCAAAAAATAAAACAGCTAAGAGTTTGGGTATTCCAGTTATTAGCGAAGTCAAATTCAAACAAATGATAGAAGGAGAAAAATAATATGATTCATATTCAGAAAAGTAATGAGGGAATAGATATTCCAAAGAAAGATTTTGCCAGTATTAATATCTCTACTAATCTTTACTTTAACGGTAGAGAAATAAAGAGATACGTCAACAAAGTTCATATGAAGATTAAGCCGTCCGATAATGCATTATGCGAAGATGAACGCATTGACAGAGAAGATTGTATATATAAACTTGAAGAACTTAAAGATATTATATCAATTACTATTGACGGCGAAACTTATAAAGTACCATGGAAAGACAGTAAAAAGGAATACAACGTAAATGTATGGGAGGATACAAAGAAAAATGGTGATGAGGTTGAAATAACAATCTTTAAACCAATGGAGAAAAATAGAAAATGATTTATTCAAACAATGATCCAATGGCAATTTCAGCTATGGAGATTGCAAGGACAGGTAACTATGGAGAATATGATTATGATGATTCTCCGATAATTTGTCCAATTTGTAACGAAGAGGCAGAAGTATTATATAAGAACATATTCAATAATGAGATTGTTGGATGTAATGAATGTATAAAAGAAACTTATGAAAACGAATGAGAAAGGAATTTAAACAATGAGAAATTTAAGAAAAGTAATATGTGGAGTAATGGCAGTTGTATCAATGGCAACAGGAATGATGAGCGTAAGTGCAGACGAAACAAAGTGGGAAACACATTATGTTTCTGCTCAAAACGGTTTGAACTGTCGAATCAAACCAAGCACAGAAGATAGTGAAATAATCAAGGTATTCCCAAGGGGAACAGAACTTCAAGTCATAGGTGTTGATGGAACAGGTAAGTGGTATGAAGTTTGGGACGGCGAAACTCAAGGATATTGCTATGGTACATATTTTGTTGATAATAAAGAAGATTTGGACAAACAAGAAGTTGCAAGTGACTCAAATGGTAAAACAAAAGGCAAATATCTTGGTAGATTTAAAATTACACATTATTGTCCATGTTATACATGTAATGGCTCAAATAGTGGTCGCACAGCGTGGGCAGGTCAAATTATTCCTGGTCAAACTATTGCGGTTGACCCATCTGTAATCGGAAAACTACAATGGGTGTACATAGATGGTTATGGTTATAGACGAGCCGAAGATTGTGGAGCTTTTGGAGGCAATCATATTGACGTAGCAGTACCAACTCATTCAATGGCATTAGACATGGGTGTTGTGTACAAAGATGTTTATCTTGCAGAATAAGAAAGGAGAAATTTCATAATTGGCAACTAAGGCACGATTGAGAGAACTTGCACACGCTGATTTGGAACGTGAATGTAGGGCATATAAGAGTAGAAGTGGAGAAGTCGTCATTCGACAGGCTTCTCCTGAAGAATTGAAAAAATACAGAGCAATAGCGAATATAACACGAAAAAGAAAGGGATTAAAATTGCTATGATAGAAACGATTGTTTTAATAGATACAATGGAAAAAATTAAGAAGTTCAATGTAGCATGCCAACATCATATAGGTGATGTTACGGTTTGTAGTGGTAGAAATATTGCGGACGGCAAAGAATTATATAAGTATAGAATTGATGGTAAGTCGATACTTGGTTTGTATAGTCTTGATTTGTCTACTCCGGTTAAGGTTGAGATAGAAGGTGATATAGATGAAGAACTAAAGTCAGTTATTAACGAAATGATAGCTTAATTTAAGGAGAAATGCGTATGGCAAAAAACTTGTATTGTGTAGTTGGCGAAAGTGGAAGTGGCAAAGATACAATTGTAAATTATATGTGTAATCGGTATGGTTATACAAAAGTTATATCTAATACCACTCGTCCAATGAGAACAAATGATGAAAATGATAAGTTAAATCATATATTCTCGAATGTTGAACAATATCAGCAAGATAAAGAGAATAATGAAGTAGTAGCAGAAACTTTTTTTAATGGAAATGTTTATTGGGCAACAAAAACACAAGTCAATAATTCTGATTTTTATGTTATAGATATAAAAGGGTTAAAACATCTACAAGATACATATAGGGACAAAATGATCTTCACTATATATGTGGAAACAAATGAAGCCACACGTAAACTTCGTATGGAAGAACGTGGGGATAGCGAAGAAAAGATTGAAGAAAGAATTAAAAACGACAAAGAAGCTTTTGCCGATGTTGATTACCAACATTGGGATTGTATCATAAGGAATTCAAGACATTCTGATTTGAGTGTGATTGCAATGAAGTTAAATGATGTGATTAAAAGCTTTGAGTCAAAGGAGGAATGATGTTGCAAGTTATTAAACGTGACGGAAGAACAGTAGAATTTGATAAGGCGAAGATAAAAAATGCGGTTTTAAAGGCATTTGAGGAAATAGACGGAGAAGTTTCTCAGGAAGCAAAAAACAAGGCTTCTGAAATTGCCTCTTATATTTTCAAGGAAGATAAGACAATATGTGTTGAGGATATTCAAGACATTGTTGAAGAAAAGTTAATGGCAAGCAAACGCAAAGATGTTGCAAGAGCTTTTATTATTTATAGAAATAATCGCACAAAGATACGTGAGAAAAATATGAAGTTAATGAAAGACATATCTGAAAAGCTTACGGCAACAAATGTCCAAAACCAAAATGCCAATGTGGATGAAAAATCTTTTGGTGGTAGAGTGGGCGAAGCAAGTGATGTTGTATTAAGACAATATGCACTGGATAATTGTATGTCTGAAATGGCAAAAAATAATCATCTGAATAATGAAATTTATATTCACGATTTAAATTCATATGCTATTGGTTCTCATAATTGTTTGACTATCCCATTTGATAAATTGCTTGCTAATGGGTTTAACACAAGACAAACAGATGTTAGACCTGCACAATCAGTAAGCACTGCATTTCAACTTGTGGCAGTTATTTTTCAATTACAATCATTGCAACAATTCGGAGGTGTATCAGCTTCTCATATTGATTGGACGATGATTCCGTATGTAAGAAAGAGTTTTAGAAAGCATTTAAAAGATGGATGTCGATACATATCTCGGGGAGATTCCATACTTGAAAAGCTTTTAGAATTGGACACAGAAATAGGATTTGAAACTCATGCAATTAAATATAATTATCCACAAATTTATCAATATGCATTTGATATGACCGAAAAAGAAGTATATCAAGCTGTTGAAGGTCTATATCACAACCTTAATAATTAGGGCGACTTAGTAGCAATATTAAGAACATAGCTATCTAAACGGGGAAACTCTTAAAGACCTTAAGACAATCCCGTGCTAAATTTGTATCGTTAATAAATGAAGAAGGAGGTAATCAGTATATACACAGTTTATCAACATAAAAATAAAATTAATGGTAAACGATATTTTGGCATAACATCACGTAAACCAGAAGAAAGATGGGGATGTAATGGACGTAATTATAAATCAAGCCCTCATTTTTATTCAGCAATACAAAAATACGGTTGGGATAATTTTGAGCATTTAATCTTATATGAAGAATTAACGAAAGAAGAAGCTTGTAGTAAAGAAAAAGAGTTGATAAAACAATATGATGCTACAAATAGAAACTTAGGATACAATTCAACCACTGGGGGAGAAACATTTACAATGTCAGAAGAATCAAAATTAAAAATGTCAAAATCTATGATGGGTAATAAAAACGGATTAGGAAAGCCATGCTCTTTTGAGAAGGCAAAGAAAATTAGTGATGCACAAAAAGGAAGAAAATTAACAGAAGAGCATAAGCAAAAATTATCAAACAGTGCAAAACAAAGGCATGTTCCTTGTTCCGATTCGAAAAGAGAAGTATTAAGAAAAAGCCATCCCAATATGAAGAAAGTATATTGTTCTGAAACAAATACAATATATGCATCAGTGCAAGAGTGTGCTAGACAACTTGGATTATGGGCAACATTAGTATCTAAGGTTTGTACAGGAAAACTTAAAAGTACTGGTGGATATCATTTAAGCTATTATAACGATACAATAAATGCCTAACGACTATCCATATAAAACATGGAGTAGAATCAAGCGATTCGAAATGGTAGCCTCCTCTTAAAGAGGATGAAGATATAGTCTAATCTCTATGGTGACATAGAGCAGTTCATAAGAGAACGGCATAAGACTAGCGACCTTATGTGAATATAATGTAATACATTACAAAGCAGAAGTGGAAATCAATTACCTTTTACTTCAATCAACTATGGTACTTGTACAGAGCCAGAGGGACGAATGGTAATAAAAGCCCTTCTCGATGTTTCTATAAAAGGTATTGGTAAACTACATAAAACTTCGATTTTTCCTTGTGGAATATTCCAATGTATGAATGGAGTAAATCGAAAACCAGGAGACCCTAACTATGATTTATTTAAATTAGCGTTACGTTCAACGGCTCAACGATTATATCCAAATTATGCTAATGTAGATTGGTCTGGTAACGAAGGGTATGATAAAAATGACCCAAAGACATATTTTTCAACCATGGGTAAGCGTAAACTACAGCCCAATTTAAACCGATTGAACCTCGTTGCTTAGAGGGTGTGGCTAAATGAAGTTGCTAACGGATAGGTCTTAGAGAGAAGAAATTCAATGACCTAAGATGAGTCCGTGCTAAGTAATTAAGAATTCTTAATTAAAAGTGTATCGACTAACTGTGATGAGTGTAGCAGTGTAGGACTAGAGATAAGCACTAGTTCCAAGCGGTCGGCTCGTTGACGAGAGTGGTTGACTCTGAGAGATAATATAGTCAGTGCCATTGGTGACAATGGAATAACATGTGTAGAACGGCAAATGGATGGGATGTTAATGGATTCGGTCAATTAAAAGATGGTAGGGGTAATATTTGTCCTGTTACAATTATTATGCCAACATTGGCGATGGAAGCAATAGATGAGGTATGGAATAAAATTCCGACTGAAAGCAAAGAACATATTCAAGTTTCAAAATATGATTGGTGTAAACATGATATTGTTATTGAAACCTTTATGTCTATTTTAGACAGAAAAATTCATGAAGCAAAAGATATGTTAATCGAAAGATTTGAATGGATTTGTTCTCAATCACCAGATTCAGCAAAATTTATGTATGAAAATGGTGTTATGGAGGGGTACGTTCCAGAAGAAGGTATTGTATCAGCATTGAAACACGGTACATTAGGTATAGGACAAATAGGATTGGCAGAAACACTTCAAGTTCTTATTGGACAAGACCATACAACAGATATAGGTATGGAATTAGCCAAGAGAATAGAAAAACTATTCTACAATCGTTGCAAAGAATTCAAAGAAGAATATAAATTGAATTTTGGAGTGTATTTTACACCGGCAGAGAATTTATGTTATACCTCAATGCAAAAGTTCAAAGATAAATACGGTGTCATAAAGAATGTTTCAGATAAAGAATTCTTTACAAATAGCGTTCATGTTCCAGTGTGGACGAATGTGACACCTATTCAAAAAATCGACATAGAATCTCAACTGACAGGGTATAGCAGTGCTGGCTGCATAGATTATGTTGAACTAAATGGTAGTGTAAAGAACAACATTGATGCTCTTGAAACTATAGTGAATTATGCAATGGACAAAGATATTCCGTATTTTGCGATTAATGTTCCGAATGATATGTGTATGAACTGTGGATACACAGACGATATAGCCGATAAATGCCCTATGTGCGGATGTGACAAAATTAGAAGATTACGTAGAGTAACTGGATATCTTACCGGTGATTATAAAAGTGCATTTAATAAGGGCAAACAGCAAGAAGTCGAAATGAGAATTTCGCATCAGACTTTTGAAAACACAAAGGAGAATATATAAGTAGGCAATATGAATTATCTACAAATTACACATGAAGATGTATGCAATGGCAATGGATTGAGAGTCAGTTTGTGGGTATCAGGTTGTTCTCATCGTTGTTTGAATTGTCACAATCCTGAAACATGGGATACAGCAAGTGGAATTCCTTTTGATGAATATACTAAAAAAGAAATTTTCGACGATTTATCTCAAGATTATATTGACGGAATAACCATTACCGGCGGAGACCCTTTATTCGAGTTTAATCTAAACGAAGTCTATGAATTGATTAAAGAAATCCGAAACTTATTCCCAAATAAAACAATTTGGTTATATACGGGATATTCTTGGGAAAATATTATGAATTATAAATCTTGTTCATCAGACAACTTTGATTATATAGAAGAAAGTTATGTTGATGGATTATATGAAATACGAAAAGAGATTATTTCGTTATGTGACATTGTTGTAGACGGAGAATATATAGATGAGAAAAGAGATCTAACTCTTAAATGGCGAGGAAGTTCAAATCAAAGAGTAATTGATGTCAAACAAAGTCTCGCCCAAAACAAGATTGTTCTATATTGTGACTAAAATGACAGACATAAAAACATACAACAGAATCAAAGACTTCATAGAAAGTCAATTTAAAGTGTATCTTACTCCGTATCAAGAAATGCTTCTACATTATTATCTTGATACGGAAGTTCAAGATAAATTATCTTCACTTTATGAAGATAGAAAATAAGACCCCATATTAAAATGAGGTCTTATCAATCAATTATGGAGCTCTAACTCAGCGTTAACTGAAGCTCCACTGATTTTCACAGTTGCATTATGATAATGCAAAATGGTGCTGAGAACCATCCCTGTAAATCTGATAATGCCTTTGAGTACAACGACTGTTAGGGCAAAAACAAATATCATTATTGCTATTAAAGCAATAAGCTGTTCAGGGCTGTTACACTGCACTGCAATGTTCAAAACATCTGACATTCAGTATCCTCTCTTTCTGTATACACTTACAAAACGGATTATGCTGAAACGAAGATGTGGTTTCGTAGCGTATACAAATATATTATATCAAAATTTGGATATTGATGTCAATGTTGGAACATTCAAAGAACAACGTAAAGGATATATACCTGCTATATCCGAACGGGAGAAAGGAATTTAATGGTAGTAACGAAAGGAAAAAGAACCGTAAGTTTAGTTTTAGGAAGTTTATTTTTTGCGACAAGTATGATTAATTCATATGCAATGCCAAATATAAGCGAAAATGTGACGAATGACATAAGTGATGTGTGGTCAGTTCACTATACAACACAAGTCATTGAGAAAGCATTAGAGCCAACTCCGTCACCAACACCTGAACCAACCCCAAGTCCTACACCGACGCCAACACCCTTAAATCAAAAAGCAGTAGAAACTGCAAAACAATATTTAGGCGTTCCATATGTATGGGGAGGAACAACACCAAGTGGGTTTGATTGTAGTGGGCTTGTTCAATATGTTTATGGACAAATAGGTGTAAATATTAGCCGAACAACCTACACTCAAGTCAATGAAGGAAGATATGTGTCACGAGATGAATTGCTTGCTGGCGATTTAGTATTTTTCGGTGATAGCTCATCTCCACATCATGTAGGAATGTACATAGGAGACGGAATGATGATTCACGCTCCTCAAACAGGTGACGTAGTAAAAATTGCAAGCTTGTCAGCAAGAAGTGATTATGCTACGGCACGAAGAATAGTTGAATAAGACAGAAAGGAAGAATGATAAAAAATATGATAGCAACTTTTAATTCAATTCTTCTCATTATAGCTATTGCGTTGATACTGGTTCATTATTTTTTAGATAAACCAGAAAACACTCGGGATATAGCTATTTTGAAGAAAGTAACCAAAGACCAATTTATAAACGATATGAAAGCCACTTTTGGTACAAAGTATGACTATCAACAGCTTTCAGACTATTATGACCTTTTAAAGCCTCCTACAAGGGCTACAAAGGGCTCTGCTGGCTATGATTTTGAAAGTCCAATTTCATTTGAATTAAAGCCTGGAGAAACTATAAAAATACCGACAGGTATCAGAGCAGTAATAGATGAAAATTGGGTGTTGAAGATATATTCGAGAAGCAGTCTTGGATTTAAGTATCGTCTATGGTTGGACAACCTTACAGGAATTATCGACAGTGATTATTCAAACAGTGATAATGAAGGTCATATATTTATCAAAGTGACAAATAATTCACTTGAAGATAAAATTGTAAGAATCAATCGTGGCGACAAATTTGCACAAGGCATTTTCGTGCAGTATGGAACTGTAATTGATGATGATGCCGTTGAAGCGAGAAACGGTGGTTTTGGAAGTACAAATAAGTAAATAGGAGATTGTTATTATAGAAAGGGTGATATATGACGACTAATAATAGATATAATAACAAAAAACTTTTATCTGTAACAGATCTTTGTGAGTATCTTGGAATGGGGAAAACAACTATTAGAAAAATGCTTTCTGAACCAAATTGTCCTTATGTATGCAGGATAAATGGTAGAGTATTTGCAAATAAAACGATATTGGATAAATATATAGATCAAAATACAGGTAGATAAGACTTGAAAAATAAATCATAATATTATATAATATAATCGTTATAGAAATTATGATTTATTTTTCTTTTTGATTAAGGAGAATAAATTATGGGAAAAGATTTAAAAGGAAAGGAATTAGGAGAAGGTTTATGTCAAATTAAAGATGGAAGGTATATGGCAAGATATACTGATATTTTTGGAAAAAGAAAAATAATTTATGGACATAAACTAAAAGAGGTGAAGGAAAAATTCACAAAAGCAAAATATGAGAATGCTGTTGGATTAGGTATAAATTCTAATACTGTTACCATGAATGAATTACATGGCATGTGGATAAATGAAAGAAGAATGACTTGCAAACCATCGACGGTCTATAATTCTGAAAAAATTTATTACAAACATGTCGCACCGACAATGGGGCTTTTAAAAATAAATAATATCGAACTTTTTCATATAAATCAATTTTTAAATGAGAAAAGAAAAAGTGTTTCGGTTCATACGATAAACAATATAAAGACAGTTCTAAGTGGTATGTTTAAAATGGCTCAAAAGCAAAAATATATGATAGTTAATCCAATAACATTATTAGAAACATGTAAAAATTATGAAGTAGATGTAAATAAAAAAAGAAAAATCTTAACAGACGATGAGATTAATACTTTATTAACATATGGCACAAGCAAAAAACATTGTTTTATTGATTTGTATAAATTTTTGCTTATGACAGGAGTAAGAATAGGAGAAGCCCTTGCGTTGAGATGGTCGGATGTTGATTTTGAAAAAAGAGTAATATCAATTAATAAAACATTTATGCAAACTGTAAAAGTCAAAAAATATAATCAAACTCCAAAATCAAAATCATCAGTTAGGCTTATGCCTATTTCGGATGAATTATTAGAGTTATTGAATTTTCATAAAACAACTAAATTTTCAGGTGATGATTTTGTATTCGTAGGTAAACGAAAGCAACCATTGTCAAAAAATTCTGTGGATAGAAGTTTAGACAATTTAATAATAGGGTTTAATAAAAAAGAGGAAGATTTAGCACAAAAGGAAAATAGAGAACCACAATTTCTTCCTCATATACACCCACATATGTTTCGTCATACATTCGCCACGAAATGTTTTGAGAAAAATATACCACCTAAAATTGTTCAAAAGTATTTAGGGCACGCTTCTGTTAAAACAGCTTTAGATGTTTATACTCATATTCAAAATGATACGTTATTTAATTATATTAATGAATTACATATCGTTTAAAATTGGTATCAAATTGGTATCAGGAAAATATAAAAAAGCGAGAAACATAGTATTTAAGCCATTCTCAGCTTCCTGTGGACAACTGAGAAAAAAAGTGATATAATA
>UMFT01031277.1_pt1 | contig 11818 bp, 6 predicted proteins | sample 1965081 | NCBI WGS metagenome assembly UMFT01 (sample SAMEA4836053, study PRJEB28245) | human gut metagenome | biome: gut microbiome; material: fecal sample | place: Denmark | collected 2008
CGGCGGAGCGCAGATCCGCCGGCACATTTGCATTGTAGATTTATATCGTTGATTGCTAAAGGTGTAGACATTGAATGGCTGAGTCAGCGCCAACAAGTTGGACGGAAACTACAAGGCTATTGTTCTGTCGGATATGCTATCCGACAGTATAAAATATCAGGATCTGTGATCCGAAAAACATTCCTTTTAATCCAAACTATTAACCTGCTGTTTGCCGATAAAAAACGGGCCACTTTCGATGCAAAAGTGGGCCGTTTACGACTCGAAAACGATAGGTTAACAGTCTGAAAGCAGCAGGCAAGGTTTTGCTTACGGTTTATGTCGCACGACGGCATACCGAGACTGCACGTTAAACAAAGCAGGGCGTTTTGCTTACAGATTTTTGACATTAATCCGTCCCGCGGCTTTTCCACGCCAGCAGCAACCGGCAAAAAGCGCACGCGTAACAGCTGTCGCTGCCAATTAAAACATCAGCGCGACAATATGAATTTTATCACCCACATCATGCATGATTCAGGCTGAAAACATGATTTTAGACCTAAAAAACAGGCATAAATCAAGAAAAATCGAGGATTGTCAGGGCTTTGTCAGGGTAGAAAAGCTTGGAAGTGATATGTGAATTAAATAATTTTGCGATGTGAATAACGCCTGAATCAAAATCGGGCAACACAACAAAACAATGAAATTTATACAAAAAAACACCCATAGTCCGGATAGGGTAAAAATCTGTAACAAACCTACATGAACCTTAAAAAAAGAACGATTATGAAGAAATTATTATTACTAGCAATGACGATGCTGAGCACATGTTTCATGTCAGCACAGATAATGAAGGAACTTCCCGGTATGCGCTATCACGCAATGAGCGAGAACGGTAAATGGATGCTATCCGTAGAGCAAGGTTGGATAGGTATTCTCAACACAGAAACCGACGAATTTCAGCAATATGGCGGCGACCCTGCCGTTTCATACGACCTTGGAATGGGAAATATGGTTACAAACGACGGATTCTTAGTTGGAGCTGTCAACGGCATGCCCTCTATTTTAGACATAGAGAACAAGACATGGACGCCACTAGGCCTAAAAGAAGGCGACTTATATGGAGCAACAATAGCCAACTGCATAACGCCTTCCCGCAAATACATTGTTGGAGGAGTCTACATTAACGGCAATACTTTTGGAACAATACACATGAAACCAGTTATATGGTCTCTTCAGGAAGACGGAAAATACAGTCCCTATGAGGAACTTCCGTATCCAGAAAAAGACTTTGCCGGCCGTGCACCACAATATATTCTTACTAACTGCATTTCTGACGACGGCACTGTGATAGCCGCACAGCTTATGACACAAGACAACGAATGTATGCCTATAGTTTATCGCAAGTCGCAAGACGGAACATGGAGCTATGAAGTATACGATCAAGACATCTATGAACCGGGAACAAAATTCCCTGAATTTCCAACTTCAGAGCCAACTGCTCCCGACCTTTACGAATATATGACACCAGAAGAAATAGAAGCCTACAAGAAAGACTCTACTGCATACGAAGATTCTCTTTGGAGCTATACAATAGGTGAATCAGATGTAAGACCGACATACTGGCCTGACAAAAAATATTATGCTTCAGACGAAGCGAACGAACTTTTCAACGAGGCATGGGAAAAATATCAGAATGACTATGCTGTCTTCTTTGAAAAACTTAAGGCATTCAGAGAGTTCTATTACGAAAATACAAACCCTATGTTCTATGGTCAAAATGCAGTATGGATGTCGACTAACGGAAAATATTATGCCACGACCTGCAACAAGAACTATACACTGGGCGATGCGGCATTGTTTACTATCGGTGAGACACTCGAAAAGCACGACTACGAAGACGGCCTATACGGCTATTGTGTAACTAACGACGGCGACTTCTTCGTATCGAACACCAGCACAGCCTATGTATATCCAGCCAACAGCACAGATAAGATCACACTGCAAGAATGGCTAAGGTCTAAAGGCGAAACCGAGGCAGCCGACTGGCTTGACAACATAACCACAGGGACGGCAATCTGCAGCGGAGACGGACGCGTGATATCAGGATACTCTGGCCTTCCGGGCGCATACAACAGCTGGATAATCAAGCTCGACGGAACGCCTACTGGCATAACAGGCATTGAGCAGGATGGCAACAGCCACGTAAAGGCATACGACCTGCAGGGACGCATCGTGGCAGAAGGCGAATACAACGAGGTAAGAAACAATCTGAAAAGGGGTATATATATTATCAACGGCCGAAAGGTTGTAGTAAAATGAGAGTAGAAGAGCATGCGCCGCGGCAAAATTACAGCTGCGGCGCATGTCTGTAAATTCCTGACTATCAGGGGATAAACATTATTTAACACCACTGTCCACCTTTTTATCCCCTATTTTATGCACCATAAATCAATAAAGAATGCTATCTTTGGAAGTCTGAAACGGCAAATTATCAAAATCATTAACCATAATTATAATGTTATGAGAAAAACATTTTTTACACTGATTGCACTGCTGCTGTCGCTCACGACAGTCAACGCACAGATGCTCACACCAGACGGAAGCATCACAGTAACGAAACAACGCACAGCCGTAATTAACAAGCACATGGCTCCGGCAATGGGTCCCAACCGCATAGCGATGGACGCAGACGAGAGAATAATGGGCTACTATGACTCAGACGAGATGGGCACAAACGCCCTCGGACTGAACGGCAGCGGCCAGTTTAAAGCCGGCGTTGAGTTCACCAAGGCACAGATAGGCCATTTCGTGGGCGGACAGATAACCAAAGTGCGCTTCGCCCTCGGCGAGCTCATCGGAGCATCTAAAGTAAGCGTCTACAAGGTTGCACTCGAAAGCGGTGAGATGACACTCATGTCAGAAGAGGCCGTAGCCAGCACCCAGAAGGGATGGAACGACGTTACACTCACGACACCTGTAGCCGTAGAAGATGGTGTGGACTATCTCATCTGCTACGACTTCACATCAGTTCCGGGAAAATATCCGCTGGTAGTAGACCAGGACGTAAACCCAGGCGGAGCTGTTGACGGCGGCTGCCTCATGTACGGAAACCTCGGAGAGGGCGGCGAAGGATGGTACAACTTCGGCACACAGTACGGCAACTTCTGCATACAGGCCGTTGTTAAGGGCGGAAGCTTCCCCGACGAAGACATAACCGTAAGCTCATTCACATCATCAAAATTCGTGCAGGCAGGACAGAACATAGCCTACAGCTACAGAATAAAGAACAACGGAAACAACATCCCGTCTGCATACACCATCGACGTGATGCTTGACAACAACGTGATAGCTACAGCCGAAACACCCGTTGCCCTGACCAACAGTCCGCAGACCGTGAACGGCAACGCCACAATACCTGCAGACGCTGCATCTGGCAAGCACACACTGGCCGTTAAGGTGACAAAGATAAACGGACAGGCTCCTACAGAGTACACCGAGGACGACATTGCCGGCATGGACGTAAGCATATATGCCGAAAGCATGCTGAGACAGAAGAACCTCGTTGAGCAGTTCACTTCAACAAAATGTACATACTGCCCGCTGGCAGACCCCGTTCTCCAGAAACTTTCAGACATGCGCGGCGACATCATCATCGTGGCACACCACAACAAGATACCGGCAGCCGGCGACCCGATGATCTGCGACGATGCACTTGCCATATCAGACATGTTCAACATGAGCGGCAACCCGTCAGGAATGTTCAACAGATACTATGAGCCCAGCATGGAGCTTAACAGCGATCAGACACTGACTCTCGGACTCGGATACAACTCACAGTATGTAGACCTGGCTGCCGAGATGCTCAATCAGGTGGTTGAAAACTCTAACAGCGTGCCGGCATTCGCAAACATCAACATCAAGACAGAATACAACGAAAGCACAAGAGAGCTTAACGTTGAGGTTTACGGTAGCGGCGTCAGCGAGTTTAAAGACTACGTAGGCGAAGACGCAGCTCTGTCAGTGTTCCTCACAGAAGACGGCATACAGGCAGCCCAGACAGGCGGCAGCAGAGACGAAATACACGACAACGTTATGCGCAAGGCTCTGTCAGATGCATTCGGCAGCGCCATCAACTGGGACGGCAACACATACAGCAACAAGTACACTATCACTCTCGACAGCTCATGGAAGCCTGAGAACATGCACGTAGTGGCATTCATCAACCGTCCGGTAACCGATAATTCAACCATGGACGACGTATGGATCAACAACGCCGAGACATGTAAGCTTGGCGAAAGCATCACAGCCGGCATCGAAGCCCCGATAACAGACAAGGGCACTGGCGTAGAGGTTGAGCGCTACACAGTAGACGGCCGTAAGATAAGCAAGCCTGTGAAGGGCCTGAACATCGTAAAGATGTCTGACGGCAGAACTATAAAAGTTATCGTTAAGTAATTTTCTTCAAAAGCACATCAGGCAGCTGACAGGACAAAAGCCTCAGGCAGCTGCCGCCATAACACAGCAAAGCCCCCTATGCGCACAACGCGGCGCATAGGGGCTTTGTCATATAACAGAGTCAGCAGAGCCGTAAGGCTGCATAAGGCAGGCATTAAAGCAGAATACTTGCCGCAGCACGCAGACTGCCTTCAGCAGCTACTGGAGGAGCCCATAAAGCACCATGCATCAGAAAAAAAACGGCACAGCACCGGCGCAGCCAAAATATCGCGCCCTAAACAAGGCAGAAAATACATTTCAGGACAACAGAGCGGCAACGATACTCAAAAATTATAAAACCACATCTTTTTTCATTAAAAAACCACATTTAGACATATAAACACCATAAAATAAAAGAAAATCATAAGTTGTCAGGGATTTGTCAGGGTAGAAAAACTTGACATTTATACTCAATTTGGATAATTTTGCGATGTAAATCATGATTTTACAAACAAAAATGTGTTGAAGATGAGCACTTAAATCTTAACCAAGAATTAACCTCATTTCATCAAGCAGTATTAATCCATTAATAATTAACAATTATGAAAAAACAAGTACTTTTCGCTGCAGTTGCAACATTATTGGCTTCTGCCCCGTCTTTTGCTCAAATCAAGACGCTGAAAGACAATTTCATTCCGTTGAGTATTTCAGACAACGGAACAGTTTGCGGCACATACGGACAAGCCACACCATATTTTCTGTGGTCATCGCAGGACGGAGACCTCACTGAGATTGGCGGTTCGTCCAACGGCCCCGGCTCTGCAGGCAACGGAGTAATATCTGCCGACGGAAGATATGTGTCAGGAGTGGCACACACCATACTGAAGCCCATAACCGAACTTCAACGCAAGTCTTACACTGAAAAATATACGTTCAATGACATTGTAAGAATTAGCGCCGGGTATATTGCCGTCGGCAAGACCGAAGACAACAAGGGCGTAGTGATAAGGAACAGCGGATTTAACTCTAAATGGATTTTTGGCGAAATGAGCAATCCGGTAAACAATGTATGCTTCCTCAACAACGATGTTGGCATAGCCGTAGGCGACGGCGGCCTGTATCAGGTTACGCTCAACGCCGGATATACATGGTCTGACGAATATGAGCATCCGGGCAAGGACGATGATGTAGACAAATTTGTGGCTGTAGACTTCAGCGGCGAGTTCTACGGCGCTGCGGCAGCCATTCTGGCTGACGGCAGCGGTGCTCTTTACTATTCGGAGAACGGCGCAGAGACATGGAGCGTAGCTACAGGCTGGGAAGGCCATCCCGCAGCTATATGCCATGCATCAGACAAGAAGTTCTACATGGTTACCGAGGAGGGACGCATATACACATCTGAAGGCGCAGGCGAATGGACACAGTGCGGCGACCTTGGCAAGGCGCTAAAGGCTGTAAGCTTCGCTGACACGGAGAAAGGAATAGTAGTAGGCGACAACATCATAGCCGTAACAACAGACGGCGGAGCCACATGGACTGAGATTGAAGCCTACGCAAGCGGCACATGGCTCTCTGCCGTATGGAACGGCGACGATGTCTACGTGGCAGGCAAGGGCGAGGCCATAATATATTCAGCCGACAACGGCAAGACATGGGAGCAGATAAACACTGACCTGGCCGACACAGAGGGAAGCATCAACAGCATTGTATATGACGGCGACGAGCTTTATGCGTGCGGAACATCAAGCACATTCTATTTCCGCCAGTTTGAGTCGGCCGAGACAGAAATATGCCAGATGGCCCGCTACGACAAAGAGGCAGACGAGTGGACACCTCTGGGCTACTTCGCAACCATGGGTACAAGTGCCAGCGGAGGCTACTGCGTGTCGGGCGACGGCAAGACCGTGGGCGGCAACTCTTATGCCCTGCAGAATGAAAACTCGTTCAGCTCGAAAAGCCATGCCGTGGCTGCCGTATGGAACGAAGACGAAGGCAAACTGACACAGCTGCCGGGCCAATATGAAGAGAAAGCAAGAAACGCACGTGTAGACGTGCTCAACGCTGACGGTACGATAGCTGCCGGATATCAGGACATAGACGGCATGTGGGTGGCTTCTGTGTGGAAAAAGGAGAACGGCGTGTGGGGCGACGGCCTTATACTGTTTAAAGATCCAGAAGTAGGCATGACAGATTTTCTTAATGTAATGCAAGAGTGCTCTTATGTAACTCCTAACGGCAAGTGGGTCGGCGGATACGGACTGTATATACCTTCAGGCCCGCTGGCGTATGCAGCCGACGGCGACGGCAGCGACGCACACGAACCCAACGAGCCATATATATGGAGCGAAGAAACAGGCGTGATACAGCTCGGAATGCTCGACAATGCACCTTCGACAAACGGATATGTCGGCCTTGTCAACGGAATATCTGAAGACGGCTCAATGGCATTCGGTACGTTCCAGACCACAATGCCCGGCATAGAGATATGGGGTGTGCCGTTCATCTGGACTAAGGAAGACGGCATGCGCGACCTCAATGACTGGATTGCAGAGAAATACAACGCCGATTTAGACGGATACAGGGTTTACACAATATCTGACGTGTCTGACAACGGACAATATCTGGTATGCTCAATCCGCAAAGGCAGCGAATTCGGTGCATGCGTAATCGACCTTAACGCTGAAGGCACAGGCATCAGTCTCGGCGAGACAGCAGCCGACAACAGCGTGAGGATATATCCTAACCCGGTATCAGACATGATACACATCGACCTCAACTCGGCAGAGAACGTGAAGATTAGCCTCTACGGACTGACGGGCAACGTGGTCAAGACAGCTGCAGAGAGCGGCACAACAGCCACGATAAACGTAACCGACGTGCCCGAGGGCATATATATCCTCGTGGTGGATAACGGAAAGAACAAGACAGTAAGGAAAATGCACATCACTCACTGATTAGCGTGCCGTGCTTAATCTGAATCACGTATGGGCACGGCATATTGAATGGGGCGCCGGCATGACATAACTGTTGTGAAACACCAAGGCCGACGCCCCGTCTTTTTATGACACGGCTTCATAGCATTATTATCTTAACAGCCGCCACCGCCACAAAGATGCACAGCTTGCTGACAGCCTGACCGACAAGACGCTGCCCTCTGATAGCTTTTGATAACAAACATACAATAGGGCAAAAACTTGCCGGACACTTCTGCCATACCTACAATCACACATAAATACACCGGCAGCCGGCAGCATGCGCATCGGAGTGACGCGTGACGGCTGTTGGTATAATGATGCCGGGGTTGGATAAAGAATCAAGGATAAATATATATCAGGCAGTCTATTGCCAATATATATCATGACGCGCTGTCCTGCCCGTCGTCAATTATCGACTGCAGATATCCGCGTATCGACACGTCGCTGCCGAGGCTGATCTTCTTACGGAGCCTGTTGCGGCTCTTCTCTACCGACTCAACCTCGCGGAACGTTATCTGCGATATCTCCTTCGAGGTCAGTCCCATGTATATGTAGGCACACAGGCGGCAGTCGTTCTGCGTAAGGTTAGGGTGAGCCTCCTTGAGCTTGGAGTCGAAGAGCGGCGACACCTCGTTGAAGTATGTCTTGAAGCCCTCGTTGAGCCTATTGGCGGTCTGCTGGCGCAGCTTCAGCGATATGCCGTTGACGCGCTTGCGCGTGTCTTCCTCGGCTATGTCCTTGCTCAGCTCGGCCAGCTCCTCGCAGATGTTCTTGTGCAGATTGTCTATCGACGAAAGGTCTATCGAGAATGTTGTCAGCTCGCGGCTCTTCTTTCCTATTTCGCTCTCCATTCTCTTTTTCTCCCATTCGTGCTCTTTCTGCTCAAGCATCCTCAGCTTCTTTTCCTGCTCGAGTATTATAGCGCTCTGCCTCTGCTCGTTTTTGCGCTTCTTTATGCTGACAACCACGAGCACCGACAGCAGCACGGCCACGAGTATGGTTGCCACGGCTATTATCGTGCGGTTGCGCAGCTTGATGCTGGCAAACTCATACTTCATCTTCAGTTCCATGTTGTCGCTGCGCAGCTGTGATATGTCATACCATGTCATCATCTGGAAGAGCTGCCTCTTCTGATTGTCAAAGTTGAGCGAGTCGTTGAGCTTCATGCTCTCCTGCAGGCATCTCGACGCCCTTTCGTAATAGTTGAGCTTCATGTAGAGAGTGGCTATCTCCTTGAGATACTTGCCCTTTATGGCGTCCGACTGCTTCGGCATCACCTTCTCCTCGATATACTCAATCTCGCTGAGAGCCTTATGCTTCTGCCCCATGGCTATGTAAAGCTGCACGAAGTTGAGCCTTATCATCAGCTCAGACACCGTAAACTTTTCGCTCGGAAGCGTCTTCTCTGCCATCACAAGAGCACTCTCGGCCTCTTTATATTTGCCCATCTCGGTGAGCAGTCCGCCCTTGTTGAGATACACGCGCGACAGCACATCCCTGTTGCCGGCGGCACACTGCAGCGCACTGTCGAGGCAGGCAATGGCCTTGGGCATGTTCTTCTGCCCGCAGTAGACCAGCGCCATGTTGTTATACAGTATGCTGCTTGCCCCTGCCAGGCTCTTCAGACTTATCAGCATTCTCAGCGCCTTGGCATAGTCATGCGTGTCGTAGTAGAGCTGCGCCTGATTGGTATATATCTGCGACAGCACATCGTTGAGTCCATACTTGCGGGCTATGGCCGCTGCCCTGTCGAACATCTTGCGGCCTTCCTCATGAAATCCGAGCATTGTGTAGCCTATTCCGGCTGAATTGGCATACTTTGCCATTATCAGGAAGTCGGCCTTCTTTGAAGCCGTCTTCTTCAGTTCGTTGAACACCATCCTGGCAAACAGCACCTCAGACAGGAAGTCGCCCTTCTCCGTAAAAATAGGACACATGGGATAATAGCTCGCCGCCAGCTGCGAAGGCTTCAGCGAGTCGGCGTTGCTGCGGTTAATCTTGTTGATCTCGTTCAGATAAAACTTGCTGGCTGGAGTATTCTGCACATACTCTTTCAGATATGCCGTCCACCGCTCCTTCAGCGCATTCTTTTCTGTCCGGCCTGCCACCGCAGGACACACACACGACAACAGCAATGCTGCCACGGCGGCACGTAGAGCCACGCAGCGCACACCGCGGCACAAAAAGCGGCATGCCGCAGCGCAACATTCAATGACACAGGCGAAAATGAAAGGCAGACATAAGGCTGGTCTGCCGTATCGGGTATAGATCAAGCGCATAACAGATAAAATTAATTTCAGCGGCAAAACATCACTCAGAAATACCGCCCATGTCAGCATCACGCTGCATGACGGCAGGCCGTGGCGTAAGACTTGTATGCATAGAGAGCCGCAATACTCAAAACATAATATCAGACAAGGCCGGTCTCAAAGGTACGAATTATTAATCAAAACGTGGCCTTTTTATCCGCCATTTTTGTCTTTTTGCCGTAAATTAAGCCCTATACTGCCGCCTTAACAAGGCCTTAACGACGTATGACATTGCGCCGTACGGCGTATGCTTTTTCAGCCTGTGCGGCGGGCCATGCCGGAGATAATGCAACCAGAACGGCGGCAACATTAAGCCGGAGGCAGACAGCCACGCAACAAATCATAACATTAATTATGCCGCCACAATGACAGTTATATCACTTTTTTGTTATAACTTTGCGCCCGGAATATAAACGTTTATAAGACATGTCATTAAAATGTGGTATAGTAGGACTGCCTAATGTGGGCAAGTCTACGATTTTCAACTGCCTGTCGAGCGCGAAGGCACAGGCAGCCAACTTTCCTTTTTGCACCATCGAACCTAACGTCGGCGTGATAACCGTGCCCGACGAACGCCTGACAAAGCTCGCCGAGATTGTACATCCGGGACGCATCGTGCCCGCAACCTGCGAGATTGTGGACATTGCCGGACTCGTAAAGGGTGCCAGCAAGGGCGAAGGTCTGGGCAACAAGTTCCTCGGAAACATACGCGAAACCGACGCCATCATACACGTGCTGCGCTGCTTCGACGACGACAACATCACTCACGTTGACGGCAGCATAGACCCTATACGCGACAAGGAAATCATCGACACCGAGCTGCAGCTGAAGGACCTCGAGACCATAGAGGGACGCCTGAGCAGGCAGCAGAAGGTGGCAGCCGCCGGAAACAAGGAGGCAAAAATAGAAGTAGGGGTGCTCGAGGCATACAAGGAAGTGCTCGAACAGGGCAAGAACGCACGCGTGGTTGAGTTTGACAGCAAGGAAGAGCAGGACGCCGCACGCAACCTGTTCCTGCTGACGGCTAAGCCCGTGCTGTATGTTTGCAACGTCGACGAGGCATCAGCCAAGACCGGCAACGACTACAGCCGCCGCGTTGAGGAGGTGGCAAAGGCCGAAGGCGCCGAGGTGCTCGTGATAGCAGGCAAGACTGAGGAAGACATAGCAAGCCTTGAAACATACGAAGACAAGCAGATGTTCCTCGACGAGCTGGGCCTCGAAGAGAGTGGCGTAAACCGTCTGATAAAGAAAGCCTACGCCCTGCTTAACCTCGAGACATTCATCACCGCAGGAGAGATGGAGGTCAAGGCATGGACATATCACAAGGGCTGGAAGGCTCCTCAGTGTGCCGGCGTAATCCACACCGACTTCGAGAAGGGCTTTATCCGCGCCGAGGTGATAAAGTATGACGACTACATCAAATACGGCTCTGAGGCTGCAGTGCGCGAAGCCGGCAAACTGGGCATCGAGGGCAAAGACTATGTTGTGCAGGACGGCGACATCATGCACTTCAGGTTTAATGTATAAATTTTAAGAGCAAAAGAGGCTTGAAAGAGTAGTTAAAGGAGTTAAAGCAGTTACCGCTCCCTGTGGTCGCTCAGGAGTTAAAGTCAAATGCCTTTAAACCTGCGTACCATAAAAACGTTAACTGCACAGGCTCTGCTCAACAGGCAAGGCTAATGACTTTAACTACCGGCAGGCCCAAGCCTGCGATAACTCCTTTAACTACTCTAACTACATAAATATTACCTATCATGATTTCCGAATTACTATACATCCTGTGGAACCCCAACCTGGTGGCATTTCATCTCGGGCCGATGTCCATACGCTGGTATTCGCTGTGCTGGCTCCTGGGCCTTGCGTCGGCATATTTCATCGTGAAGAGGCTCTACAAGGAGCAGAAGATAAAGCCGGAACTGTTCGATCCGCTGTTCATCTACTGCTTCGTGGGCATACTGATAGGCGCCCGTCTGGGCCACTGCCTGTTCTATGAGCCCGACTATTTCCTGTCGAGCGGCAAACACATAGTGGAGATGATACTGCCAATACACTTCATGGCCGACGGCTCGTGGAAGTTCACCGGATATGAAGGACTGGCAAGCCACGGCGGAACCATCG
>UMFT01031298.1_pt1 | contig 11772 bp, 7 predicted proteins | sample 1965081 | NCBI WGS metagenome assembly UMFT01 (sample SAMEA4836053, study PRJEB28245) | human gut metagenome | biome: gut microbiome; material: fecal sample | place: Denmark | collected 2008
GAAACCGTCCTGTTACCAGGCTTTGGCACCATCGGGACAAGCCTATGCGTGATTTTTTGCGACTTTTTAATATTACCATAAAGGTTGTCTGTTTGCAAGGATTTTCCTTTTATTTTTCTGCAAACTTTAGCATAAAAAATAAAAAACCGAAACCAGTTACCTGATTCCGGTTTTTATTTTATTTACTTTTCATTATCTACGCACATAGATCATACCAGACTGTACCGGTCCGACTTTTACAACATCTCCTGTATGTGGAGCATGAATCATCTGACCATTTCCGATATAAATACCACAGTGAGTTGCCGTTGTTACAACATCACCAGGCTGTGGGTTGCTTACCCTTGTCCATCCCATAAATGTAAGAGTTGTACCAAGACGTGTATAGCTTCCTGTCAGACAGTAGCTTACAAATCCGGAACAGTCAAAACTGTTCGGTCCGTATGCACCCCATACATAAGGTTTTCCAAGCTGGCTGTATGCTCTGCTTACGATTGAACCTCCGTTTGCATTCGTTCCACTCGTTGTAGTACTGCTGCTTGAATGGGATGGCTTTGTCGCAACAGATGCACTTGAGCTGCTTGTTGTATTGTTTCTATTCGATGTTGAAGCTGCATTATGATTGCTTGCTGCTGCCTGCTGTCTTTCCGCTTCTTTTGCTGCTGCCTCTCTTGCTGCTCTTTCTGCTGCTTCTCTGGCTGCTGCTTCTGCTGCTGCCTGAATCTCTGAATCCAGATTAGCAACTTCTGATGATTTAGAAGTAATCAGGTTATTCAGGTTATCACCCTGCTTCTCATATTCAACCTGCTTGCTTTCCAGTTCTTTCTGATCTTTTTCAAGACTGTCCTTCAAATCTGAAATCTGCTGCTTTGTCTCTACATATTCCTGTAACTGTTTTCTGTCATAACTATGTACATTCTGAACATACTCTGCTTTGCTCAAGAGATCTGTAAAATCATCCGATGTGACCAATGTTTCGAACGCTGAATCATTACCGGCTTCGTACATATATTTAATACGCTTCTTCATTGCTGCATACTGTTCTTTTTCTTTCTTCTGCGCAACTACCAGATCACTCTGTGCTTTTGTAATATCCTCACCTGTCTGGATCAATTCACTTTCCAGTGTATTAACCTTTCCCATCAATGTTGTAAGCTGTGACTGTAACGAACTGACTTCATTCTGTTTTGCTGCTTTTTCCTTCTTCAAATCATCGACAGACGGTGCTGCCAGAACCGGTGTTACAATCATTGAACTTGTCACCACTGCTGTGATCAATCTGATTCCGTGTTTATTCATACTCACTCTTCTTTCTTATTTGTTTTAATTATTTTCCCCTCGTCATGAGAGCAATCTCTCACATCTGTTCCCTATTATAGCGCACACAAATACAAATTGCAACATTTTTTAATAATTTTGTAACATTTAGCAAGCCGGAACATATGATTCCGGCCTGTTTCTTCTTATTATAAATTGTATTCGCAGATTATTCAAGAATTTTTCATCTTTATCTTATTTTCCAGTTCTGTTCAGACACATAATCGTTTACTGCACATACATATTCGTATATCCCATCAGACTGATATCCACTTCTCTTGCCGCTTCACGGCCCTCACGGATTGCCCATACAACCAGCGATTGTCCTCTGTGCATATCTCCTGCCGTGAATACATTTTTCACATTCGTGTCATATTTTCCCGGCGCGGTTTTCACATTCGTACGTTCATTTACTTCCACACCAAATGCTTTCGTGACATAGTCCTGGCTTCCAAGGAATCCGGCTGCGATTAATACAAGATCTACATCTACTGTATATTCACTTCCGGCTACTTCCGTCATCATCATACGTCCTGTCTTTTCATTTTTCTTAGGCTCTAATTTTACCAGAACTGCCTTGCAGACTTTTCCATTTTTGTCTTTTTTGAATTCTTTTACCGTTGTCTGGTAGACTCTCGGGTCATGTCCGAAGACAGCGGCAGCTTCCTGCTGTCCGTAGTCCGTCTTGCAGACTCTCGGCCATTCCGGCCAAGGGTTCATCTCGGTACGTTCATCCGGAGCTTTCGGCATCATCTCAAGCTGCAGCACACTCTTGGCTCCGTGTCTCATGGATGTTCCCACGCAGTCATTTCCGGTGTCTCCGCCACCGATGACCATAACATTTTTCCCTTTTGCGGAAATGTATGTACCGTCTTTCAGGTTTAGATCATAGGTTCCGTCTGCATTCTGTTTTGCATTTTTCCAGAGTGCTTTTGTGGTTGATTTCAGGAAATCCACTGCAAAATAGATTCCTTCGGCTTCTCTTCCCGGAACTTTTATATCTCTTGGGCTGGATGCACCGCAGCAAAGAACCACACGATCAAATTCTTTTAATAATGTAGCCGCTTTCTTATCTTTTCCGATATTACATCCGATCACGAACCGGATTCCTTCTTCTTCCATAATCGCAATCTTCCGGTCAATGAACTGCTTTTCCAGTTTCATATTCGGGATGCCGTAACGGAGAAGTCCACCGATCTTATCCTCTCTTTCAAAGACCGTCACACTGTGACCTCTTCTGTTCAGCATATCGGCCGCCGCAAGTCCGGATGGCCCCGATCCTACAATCGCTACCTTCTTTCCAGTTCTTACTTTCACCGATTTTGCCGTTGCGTAACCTTTTTTATATGCATTTTCAATAATGCTGTATTCATTCGCCTTACTTGAAACTGCCTCTCCGTTCAGTCCACATGTACATGCCGCCTCACAAAGTGCCGGGCAGACTCTGGATGTAAATTCCGGAAAGTTATTCGTCTTTTTCAGTCTGTAATATGCCTCTTCCCAGTTCTCGTGAAAGATCAGATCATTCCACTCCGGTACCAGGTTATGAAGCGGGCAGCCACTTGCCATTCCCATCAGCATCTGACCGGACTGGCAGAACGGTACGCCGCACGCCATACATCTGGCTCCCTGCAGTTCCTGTTCTTCTTTTGACAGAGGTGTATGAAACCCTTTAAAATGCTTAATTCGTTCTTTTGGATCTTCAGCCGGCTTATCCTGTCTGTCATAATCCATAAATCCTGTTGCTTTTCCCACTGTTCTTACCCCCTATCTTCCTTCTTTGATCGCATAAAATGCTTCTGTCTTTGCCTGTTCACTGCTCATGCCCTGTTCTTCCATCTGAAGAATCGTTGTCAGCATCCGCTCATAATCGATTGGAATGATCTTCTTGAATTTTGGAAGGTATTCTGTAAAGTTATCCAGGATCTTCTTACCAAGTTCGGAATTGGTATTGGCAACATGTTCTTCGATCATGCTCTTTAATTCTCCGACATCCATCTTGGTTGTCACATGTTCGATATGGACCATCTCTTTATTGACTCTTGTATAGAGATCATTTTCCATATCCAGTACATAAGCGACACCGCCGCTCATGCCGGCTGCGAAGTTTTTACCTGTTCCACCAAGAACAGCTACACGCCCGCCTGTCATATATTCACATCCGTGATCTCCGACACCTTCCACAACAGCTGTTGCGCCGGAGTTACGCACTGCAAATCGTTCTCCTGCCACACCGTTGATGAATACCTTACCACTTGTCGCACCGTAGAGTGCAACGTTACCGATGATGATATTCTCTTCGGCTTTATAACGGATTCCTTTCGGCGGATATACGACAAGTTTACCACCTGACAATCCTTTACCAAAGTAGTCATTACTGTCACCTGTGAGTTCCAGTGTCAGTCCCTTTGGAATGAATGCACCAAATGACTGTCCGCCGGCACCTTTACAATGTACTACATAACTGTCTTCATCCAGACCTTCCGGATATCTTCTTGTAATCTCTGAACCAAAGATCGTTCCGAATGTACGGTTTGTATTTGTTACATCTATTTCAATGCTTCTCTTCTGTTTCTTTTCTACAGCAGGAAGAAGTTCTTTTACCAGAACTTTTTCATCCAGTGTCTTTTCAAGTTCAAAGTCAAAGACTTTCTTCGGATTGAAGGTCATCGGTGTCTTTGTGCCTTCATAAGGATTATCCAGAATCTGCTCCAGATTCAGTGTGGATGCACGTTCTGATGTTGGCACATCCTTCACCTTCAGAAGATCTGTTCTTCCTACCAGTTCATCCAGTGTACGGACACCGAATTTTGCCATATATTCACGAAGTTCCTGTGCGATAAAGCGCATGAAGTTCACAACATATTCCGGTTTTCCGCGGAAACGCTTTCTAAGTTCCGGATTCTGTGTTGCAACTCCGACCGGGCAGGTATCCAGATTACATACACGCATCATTACACATCCCATTGTTACCAGCGGTGCGGTAGCAAATCCGAATTCTTCTGCGCCAAGGATGGCTGCGATCGCCACGTCACGGCCGCTCATCAGCTTACCGTCTGTCTCGATGCGGACTCTTTCTCTCAAACCATTCTGGATCAGCGTCTGATGTGTCTCGGCAAGTCCAAGCTCCCATGGAAGTCCGGCATTGTGAATCGAACTTCTTGGTGCCGCACCGGTTCCTCCGTCATATCCGGAGATCAGTATCAGTCCGGCTCCTGCTTTGGCAACACCGGCTGCTACAGTACCAACGCCGGCTTCTGATACCAGTTTCACCGTAATTCTTGCATCTTTATTCGCATTCTTACAGTCATAAATGAGCTGTGCAAGGTCCTCGATGGAATAGATATCATGATGTGGCGGTGGCGAAATCAGACTGACTCCCGGTGTAGAATGACGGGTCTTGGCAATCCATGGATATACCTTTCCTCCCGGCAGATGTCCGCCTTCTCCTGGTTTTGCTCCCTGTGCCATCTTGATCTGGATCTCCTGTGCACTTACCAGATATCTGGAAGTTACACCGAATCGTCCGGAAGCGACCTGCTTGATTGCGGAACAGCGGTTGGTATCCAGTCGTTCAATTTCTTCTCCACCTTCACCACTGTTGGATTTACCATGTAACTGATTCATCGCGATTGCCAGTGTCTCATGTGCTTCTTTGGAAATAGAACCGTAAGACATGGCCCCTGTCTTGAAGCGTTTTACGATCTCATCTACACTTTCTACTTCTTCAATCGGAATGCCTTTCTTCGGATAATTGAATTCCAGCTGTCCACGTATATTAATATGTTCTCCCTCTGCATTAACCATATCCGTATACTGTTTGAACATATCATAATCACCACGTCTTGTAGATTCCTGAAGCATATGGATCGTCTGTGGATTATAGAGATGTCTCTCTCCACCACTCTTTAACTTATGCTGTCCGACGCTGTTCAGTGTCATGTCAACTTCCAGTCCAAGCGGGTCAAATGCCTGAGAATGGCGTGCGATATAATCCGCCGCAATTTCTTCGATTCCGATGCCGCCGATACGACTGACCGTGTCCGTAAAATACTTGTCAATGAATTCCTGTTTCAGTCCGATTGCCTCAAAAATCTTAGCTCCCTGATAAGACTGGATTGTAGAAATACCCATCTTGGATGCAATCTTTATAATTCCTCCCAGCACTGCATTGTTATAATCATCAACTGCCGCATAATAGTCTTTCTGAAGCATATCGGTATCAATAAGCTGTTTGATGGATTCATGTGCAAGATACGGGTTGATCGCACATGCACCATAACCGATCAGTGTCGCAAAATGATGTACTTCTCTTGGTTCTCCCGTCTCCAGAACAATTCCCACAGACGTACGTTTCTTCGTACGTACCAGATGCTGCTGCAATCCGGAAAGTACCAGAAGTGACGGCATTGCCACATGATATTCATCCACTCCTCTATCTGAAAGGATCAGGATATTAGCCCCTTCGCGGATAGCTCTGTCAACTTCGATGAACAGATAATCAATTGCTTTTTCAAGGCTTGAATTCTTATAATAGATTGTCGGGATCTCTGCAACCTTGAATCCGTCTTCTTTCATATTTTTAATCTTCAGAAGGTCTGTCTCTGTAAGGATCGGGTTGTTGACCTTCAACATCTTACAGTTCTCTGCTTTTTCTTCCAAAAGGTTACCATCTTCGCCAATATAAACCGTTGTGGATGTAACGATCTTCTCACGGATGGCATCGATCGGAGGGTTGGTTACCTGTGCAAAACGCTGTTTGAAATATCCGAACAGATTCTGATGCATATCTGATAATACCGCAAGCGGTGCATCGATACCCATAGCAGCCGTTCCTTCCGCACCATTCTTCGCCATATTCAGGATGGATGTCTTTACTTCTTCATAAGAATATCCAAATGCTTTCTGAAGTCTTCTGCATTCTTCTGCCGTATAAGAAGGAACTTTCTGATTCGGGATCTTCAGATCTTTTAACTCGATCAGATTGTTGTCCAGCCATTCACCATATGGCTGTCTGCTTGCGTAAGTCTCTTTCAGTTCTTCGTCATCAATGACTTTTCCTTTTTTGATATCAACCAGAAGCATCTTGCCAGGATGCAATCTTTCTTTTACTACAATTTTCTCCGGTGGAATATCTAAAACACCAACCTCTGAGGAAAGGATCAGTGTATCGTCATCCGTAATATAATATCTGGATGGGCGCAGCCCGTTTCTGTCAAGTACGGCTCCCATGCAGTCACCGTCACTGAACAGAATGGACGCAGGTCCGTCCCATGGTTCCATCATGGTTGCATAATACTGATAGAAATCTTTCTTTTTCTGGGAAAGGTTTCTGTTGTTCGCCCATGGTTCCGGAATTGCGATCATTACTGCAAGCGGAAGATCCATGCCACTCATAACCATGAACTCAATTGCATTGTCAAGCATTGCTGAATCGGAACCGCTGGTATTAACTGCCGGAAGTACTTCGTGAAGTTTTCCTTTCATACACTCAGATTCCATATTCTCTTCTCTGGCACGCATCTTGTCCGTGTTGCCACGGATGGTATTGATCTCACCGTTATGTACGATGAAACGGTTCGGATGTGCTCTCTCCCAGCTTGGATTCGTGTTCGTACTGAATCTGGAATGAACCAGTGCGATCGCAGAGTCATAATCAGGATCCTGCAGATCCGGGAAGAACAGACGAAGCTGATCTACCAGGAACATTCCTTTATAAGCGATAGTACGGCTGGAAAGGGATGCCACATATGTATCATCTGCACTCTGCTCAAATACACGTCTTACAATGTAAAGCTTACGGTCAAAATCAATACCCTGTTCTACTTTCTTTGGCCTTTCAATAAATCCCTGCATAATGCACGGCATACATTCAACTGCTCTGCTTCCAAGTACATCTGCCTTTACCGGAACTTCTCTCCATCCAAGGAAATTCATTCCTTCGTTTTTGACGATGACTTCAAAAATCTTCTTTGCCTGATTCCTTTTTAATTCGTCCTGCGGGAAGAAGAACATTCCCACTCCATAATCTCTTTCAGAACCTAAAAAGATGCCGAGAGGTTTACAGACTTTAGAGAAGAATCTGTGAGAAACTTGTAATAAGATTCCAACTCCATCACCTGTCTTACCTTCGGCATCCTTGCCAGCTCTATGTTCAAGATTTTCAACGATTTTCAATGCGTTTGCCACTGTATCGTGACTTTTCTGTCCTTTGATATTAACGATCGCACCGATTCCACAGTTATCATGTTCGAATTCGGAACGATACAGTCCATGTTGCTGGACTACATTTCCTTCTTTCATACACCTGTTCCTTTCTTTTGTTTTTTCCTACTATATCACAAGGTTTTACTATTGTAAAGAGGAAAATTACCCTAAATTGTCAGATTATTAGTCTTCTTTGTGTTTTGTATAAAAAATCTGACAATTTACATTGTCAGATTTTCATTTTCAGTCTTTAGCTCCGGTTTTTCTTCAATCCGCTGGATCAGAACAAACATTGTTGATGCGATCATTGCACATACAACCGTGATCACACCGATCCGCATGTTATCTTTCAACATCCAGTTATAGAGTCCGTATCTGGTAGCCAGTACAGACAACAGGTTCATCGCCATATGTGCTGCTGCCGGTGCCTTCAGCGAACCGTATTTTTCATATACATATGCCAACATCAGTCCCAGTAAAAATCCATAAAGCATCTGTACCAGATTCACATGTAATACACCAAATACAACTGATGAATAAACCATCGCATATACAAACGAACTTTCCTTTTCCATTCTTCTGAAGAACAGTCCTCTGAATACATATTCTTCACAAATCGGAACCAGTACTGCCAGACATAAGATCTGTATAGCAAGCGGCGCCGAATACATGGCATTCATCGTTGTCTTGTAGCTTGCATCTACCGCAGACAGATTCCCGATGATGATCAGGTTATTCAGTCCCAGGCTCATGGCAAGTGCCATAATAAGCGCCGCCGGATATTTCCACAAAGGTGCTTTTTTATCCGGTATGATACCTGCTTTTTTCTCTTTCTTTCTGTCACCGTGATACAAAATTGCCATCACAGGAATCGTAACAAGCGCTGACAGACCTTCCACCCATGTTGTATAATCAATATATTTATTCAACATCTTCTCATAAAAGCCCATCAGCTTATTCTGATCAGACATCAATGCTTCTAATGCCGCCTGCGTCTGATAATGCGTCTTCATATATGCCACCATCATGGCCGCCATGACTACCATGCCTACACCGATTCCAATTCCCCATTTGATCAGGAGTGGACCCCACATCTTCCAGAAACGCTTTCCCGGTGTCTCAATTGGCTTTCGCTTTTTATCCTGCTCCTGGTGATAATGGTATCCTGGCTGGTCGTGTCCGTTCTGCCATTCTTCCATAATTATCCTCACTTTCATCTGTTGCTTCGTATCATATACTGTTCTATTCTACTTCTGCGTGAGGAAACATGCAATAAAAAAACTATAAACTTTTTACAATTTAATCTTAACTACATCAACATCCAGATTCCATAAGAATTTATCCAGATCCTTAAAGGATATGAATACTGTTGCTGTATTTTCCAGTGGATGAATTCCCATACTTTTACATCTGCTTAAGTTTTTATCGATAAAGAATTCCACCGCATGTTCCGTATCGTTCATCAGGGCAAAAGGTGTAACGCTTCCCTGTTTTACACCAAGATATTTTTCCAGACGTTCTTCGGAAGCAAAGCTTAATGTTCCTGCCCCAAGCTGTCTTCCCAGTGCCTTCAGATCTAACTTTGTCTTCTCATCAGCTGTGATCAGGAAATGTCTCTTTCCCTTTGAATCTCTTAAGAATAAGTTCTTACACAATGTTCCTTTTTCCGGGAGTCCCAGCCGGTCCATATCCTCCATTGTATGCACGGGCTCGTGTTCTACCACCTCGTACTTAATTCCCATCTTGTTTAACGCATCATATACTCGCTGTTTCTGGTCTTCCATGCTGTTACTCCTTTCTAATTCGAATAGTGTACTACAATATTGGCAGTCACCATTCCCTTTCCTGTATTTTTATACACATAATCATCAAAAGCATTATACGAAGCCGCATCTCCGGCTTTCAGCACATATTCATGATCTTTAAAGATCAGTGTCAGTTCTCCGGAATACACGGTAATGAATTCTCTCGTACCATTCATCTGGCGGTTCGCCTGCATCATGCCTCCCTCGTCAAATTCCAGGTCAAATATCTCAAAATCCTGTCCTTCCCGGAAGCTGAAAATCGGATAAAGACGATATCTTCCATCATCACCCACCAAAGGATCTACTTCTTTCTTGCCAGTTCCGAAAAACGGCTGCGGTTTATCTGCGGTAAATGCCGTTACCGGTACTTTCAATCCCAGTGCCAGCTTATACACCGTCGATATCGTAGGATTCACTTCTCCTCTTTCCAGCTGACTTAACATACTTTTGCTGATTGTGGTAAGGGATGACACCTGTTCCAGACTCAGTCCTTTTCCTTTTCGGATATCTTTCAGATTCTCTGCGATCAATTCATTCAAACGATCCAATTCATGTCCCTCCCTTTTGCAAAATTCCTGTATATAGAATTTTTATCTATTATATTGCATATTTTTTTTAAAGTAAAGAGACTGCAGAACTTTATTCCTGATTTTGTCTGCGATCTCTTTTATTTCAGCATCTATTTACTTTAAGTCAATATAATTGTGACTTAAAAGTTCTTCTACAACTGCTTCATAGCGATCCAGTTTCTCTGCTTTCCGGATCTTTTTCAGCTGTTTTTCCTTATCCGGGAACAATGTCCCAAGATAACACCAGAGTTCTTTCATCTTGAACAGCACATTCTTATCCCCACAGCTTACCTCCTGGTAATCCTGATAGATCTGATCATGGAACGCTCTTAATTTCTTCGCATCGATCTTTTTTTCTCCGGATTCCATGATTTCAATCAGTTCCGGATTTCTCAAAATTCCGCGCCCCAGCATGATACAGGAGGCCTCTGGAAACCGCTTCTTTAATTTTTCCATATCCTCTGTTGTAAAAATATCACCGTTATAACACAACGTGTGCTTACATTCCTTCACTGCATCCGCAAATGCATCCAGATCCGGATGTCCTTTATAAAACTGCTGCTGTACTCTCGGATGTACGATCAGCTCTTCCAACGGATACTGGTTATAAATCCTCAAAAGTTCTCCCCACTCATCTGCATCAAATTTTCCGATTCTTGTCTTTATGGATATCTTCACATCTGCTTTTGCATAAATCTCATCCAGAAACCGGTTCAGTTCTTCTGTGTGGATCAGAAATCCCGAGCCGCGTCCTTTCGATACTACCGTCTTGGACGGACAGCCAAGATTCAGGTTCACCTCATCATATCCATACCCTTTTAACTTTTCTACCGTATCCAGAAATCCCTTTGCGTCATTTGTCAGGATCTGCGGAACCAGGTTCATCCCCGGATTGTGTGCCGGCAGAATATCATTCTTCTCTCTCGTATTAAAATCCTTTTTGGTATGCGGAACCAGAAAAGGAGTGAAATATTTCTCCATCGGACGGTAATGTGTATGATATGCTCTCCTGTATATATAAGTTGTAATTCCTTCTAATGGTGCAAGATAATACTTCACCTTTGTATCCTCCTGATCATTATCATTTTATTGTTCTGTCCGCGGCGGCCCGCTCAATTTCACAGACCGTCAGCCTGTAGTCTTTTACCCGGAACTTAATCTCATACCCGGCATACTCCATTCCATATACTCTGTCCGGATCATTCTGATAAGACGGTCTCGGATCTTCTGCGAGGATCTCCCGCACGCATCCCTGCTGTTCATTTGGAAGTTTTAACAGAAGTTCCTCCGGTATCTCTACCTCCAGCGCATAACCCTTCACCCGGTCGGCGAATCCGCCTCTGGCATCCGGCATACAGTCCACATACGGCAGATATGGCTTGATATCCAGTATCGGCGTTCCATCCATCAAATCTGCTCCTTCGACTTCAACAACCATACCTTTTTCCGGACGTTTCTCGATCCCAAGCAGCCTGACACAGGACAATCCGATCGGATTCGGCCGGAACGGCGACCTGGTTGCGAATACACCGCACCGCTTATTCCCGCCAAGTCTCGGCGGACGTACCGTCGGACTCCAGTTCTCCCTGACCACCTCTGAAAATTCCCAAATCAGCCACAGATGCGAATATTCTTCCAGTCCTTTTAGTGCCTCTTCTTTGCGGTATTCTGGCTCGAATACAATTGTTCCTTTTGTACTTACAAGTCCCGACTGCCTTGGAATTCCAAATTTCGTTGGAAAGTCGGTATGGATTCTTGCTATATATTCTAACTTTTTCAACTGCTCCGCTCCTTATTCCTCACCCAGATATTCTTTCAATCTGGCAATCTCTTCTTTGTGCCCGGCATCATCAAGCGGCGTCTCCAGATAGAAT
>UMFT01044398.1_pt1 | contig 11754 bp, 7 predicted proteins | sample 1965081 | NCBI WGS metagenome assembly UMFT01 (sample SAMEA4836053, study PRJEB28245) | human gut metagenome | biome: gut microbiome; material: fecal sample | place: Denmark | collected 2008
CCCAGCTTTAAGATGATGGGACTGAACAGCAGCACCGCCGGGGTGGAAAAGCAGACCGCCCCGGCGCAGAGCCAGTACTGTTTTGTTCTGAGCATCTGCAGCGGGGCAAGGTCGAGGGCCGGGGTGCCTTTTCCCCTGCCCTGCTCCTCGGGCTTCTGCTTTGCCGGGGGCGGGTCGGTGAGCAGGGCACTGCCCACAAGGCAGACCGGCAGCGTGAGTGCCCCCAGCGCCCAGAACGCCCCCCGGATTCCCTGCACCGGGCCAAAGCCCTTCAGCGCCGTGCGGACGAATCCGGTCAGGAACGCACCGCTCAGGCCCACCGCGCCGCCAATGACCCCCGTGGCAAGGCCCTTGCGCCCGGCGTACCATTTCTGGGCGCAGGACTGGATGGAAGGATAGAGAAACGCCGTGCCCAGCCCCGCCGGAATGCTGAACACTGCCCAGAACCATGCTCCCTTCTCCCCGGGCAGGAGGGCCGCCGCAAAGAACCCGCCGCAGAGCAGGCCGGTGCCCCACAGCGCCGCGCAGCGCGGGCCTTTTTTGTCCTGCAAAAAACCACCGATGACGCATCCCACCCCGAACGCTGCGATCAGGATGCCGAACGCATAGCCCGCGCCGTCCTCGGTCAGGCTGAACTCGTCCATCACCGGCTGCTGGAACACGCCCCACGCCGCAGGCAGGCCCGTCAGGATCTGAATGGCCGCCCCCGCCGCCAGGATGGTCCACGGGTGTTTTGCTGCAAATTGCTGTTTCATTGCCTGCCCTCCGAATGGTTTTTCCCTTACAGTGTACCCATTTCAATTGACAAAACGGCAGATTCCTTTATAATGGATAAAGTAACAACTAAACACGGCCTCGCCCTCTCCGTCATCGCTGCGCGATGCCACCTCCCCCAAAGTGGGAGGCTTTGGCAGTCCACACAAAGTTTACGGTTTTGCCAAGGGCTCTCCCTTTGGGAGAGCTGGACGCGGAGCGGCCTGAGAGGGCGAGCACTTGATAGAGAGGAACCAACTATGAAATCACAGGCATTGAAGGGTATGCGCGACCTGCTGCCCGCTGAGCAGACCCTGCGCGACTACATCCAGGGCAAGATCCTGGAGACCTACCGTGCTTCCGGCTTTGAGCGCATCTCCACCCCCATGCTGGAGGATATGGAGAACCTGGACAAATCCGACGGCGGCGACAACCTGAACCTCATCTTCAAGGTGATGAAGCGTGGAGACAAGCTGACCAGCGCGCTGGGATCCGGCGACCCCAAGCAGCTCTCCGACATGGGCCTGCGCTATGATCTGACCCTGCCCCTGAGCCGTTTCTACGCTGCCAACAAGGACAAGCTCCCCCACCCCTTCAAGGTCATCCAGACCGACCGCGTGTTCCGCGCCGAGCGCCCCCAGAAGGGCCGCCTGCGCGAGTTTGTCCAGTGCGACATCGACATTCTGGGCGATGAGAGCCCCAACGCAGAGGTGGAGCTGATCGATGTGACCGCCCGTGCCCTGCTGGGCATCGGCTTTACCGGCTTCACCGTGAACATCAATGACCGCCGCATCCTGCGCGGAATGCTGGAGAGCATGGGCTTTGCCGCCGAAACGCTGGACTCTGTCTGCATCACCTTTGACAAGATGGATAAGATCGGTGCCGAGGGCGTGAAGGCCGAGCTGACCGAGAAGCAGCTGCCCGAAGCTGCCATCAACGCGCTGGCCGATTTCATTGCCGCCGGTGATGTGACACTGGAGTCCGTAGCTTCCCGCTGTGCCGACCCCGCCATTGCCGATGACCTGAAGTATGTGCTGGCCACCGCAAAGGCCATGGCCAACGGCCGCTTCGATGTGGCCTACTGCCCCAGCCTGGTGCGCGGCCAGGGCTACTACACCGGCATGGTGTTTGAGATCACCTGCCCGCAGTTCAGCGGTGCAGTGGCTGGCGGCGGCCGCTACGACAACATGATCGGCAAGTTCCTGGGCACCAAGGTGCCCGCTGTGGGCTTCTCCATCGGCTTCGAGCGCGTCTGCGGCATTCTGCTGGAGCAGGGTTATCAGATCCCCGGTGCCAAGCAGAAGATCGCCCTGCTCTACAACAGCGATGTGGACTTCCCCGCCGTGCTGGCCAAAGCCGCACAGCTGCGCGACATCTACAACGTCACCGTTCTGCCCCAGGCCAAGAAGCTGGGCAAGCAGCTGGGCCAGCTGGAGGCTTCCGGTTTCGCCGGTGCCGCCTTTATGGACAAGGATGAGGTAAAGATCTTCGCACAGCAGTAACAGACGACGGGAAGCTTTCCCGCCGCCCTTTACAACAGCATATATAACAAAGCCCTCTCAGCCGATTTGGCCGGGAGGGCTTTGTTTTGTGCGGGTTAATTACAGGTTGTACAGTTCCGTATACTTTTTGGTCAGATAATCCAGATAGTAGTGTGCATCAAAGGTACCGCAGGCGTTTCTGACGACCTCGGCAGGCTCCAGCAGATGGCCGTACTGGTGCACCTTTTCCCGCAGCCAGCCGGTGACAGCGGAGAGATCCCCGTGAGCCACGCCGCCGTATACATCGAACTCCTGCTCCATATTGTGGAGCATCTGGGCACCGTAGGCATTGCCCAGAGCGTAAGACGGGAAGTAGCCGAAGGAGCCGCCCGACCAGTGGCTGTCCTGCAGGCAGCCCTCGCGGTCATTGGGAACCTCCACGCCCAGATATTCCTTGTACAGCTCTGCCCACGCGGCAGGGACTTCCTTTGCCGTCAGGGTGCCCGCAATGAGCTGCTTCTCGATCTCGTACCGCACCATGACATGCAGGCAGTAGGTCAGCTCATCGGACTCGGTGCGGATGAGGCTGGGCTCCACCTTGTTCACGGCGCGGTAGAACTGCTCCGCAGTCACATTTCCCAGCTGTGCGGGGAAGAATTCCTGCACCTTGGGATAGATGGCCCCGATAAAGGCGCGGGAACGGCCGATGAGGTTCTCGTAGAAGCGGGACTGGCTCTCATGCACGCCCATGGACACACCGCCGGTCAGGCAGGTGTACTGCAGGTCATCCCGGATGCCCAGCTCATACAGGGCATGGCCGCCCTCGTGGAGAACGGAGTACATCGAGGAGGCCACATTGTGCAGGTCGTAGTTGGTGGTGATGCGGACATCCTTGTTGTTGAACTCCAGCGTAAAGGGGTGTTCGGTCTCGCCCAGGCCGCAGTGGCCCCGGTCCAGACCCATGACCTCCATGAGATAGTCCGCAAACGCCTTCTGCTGCTCAACCGGATATTCCAGATGCAGGAAGCTGTCATCGATCTGGGGCTTCTCGCCGATGGCCCGGATGAGGGGCACCAGACCCTTGCGCAGGGTGTCAAAGAACACGTCCAGCTGTTGGGTGTCCACGCCCCGCTCATACTCGTTCAGCAGGGCATCATAGGGCGCTTTTTCCGCATCATAATAGCCCGCGAACTTCCGGTTATATTCCACCAGCTCCTGCAGGATGGGGCAGAAGGAGGCAAAGTCGTTTTCTTCCTTTGCCTTGTGCCAGACATCACTGGCGCGGTTGGTCAGTTCGCTGTATGCCATATACTCCTCGGCGGGGATGCGGGTGAGCTGCCGGCAGCTGCGGTGCAGCTCCTCCACCTCGCGGCGGTGGAGGGTGTCCAGCGTCTCCCGCCGGGCATAGAGCTCCTCCACCAGTGCAAGGGTCTCGGGGGCGGTCATCAGCTTCTGCAGTTCACCGGCCAGAATGCTCAGAGCCACACCCCGGCCCTCGGCCGTGTTCTTGGGGGCCACAGTCACCGCGTCCAGATACAGGCTGTTGGAGGCGCAGTTGTAGGCGTACAGCTTCTTCTGCAGGGTCTCCAGCGCCCGCAGCTTCTCATTTTGTTCCATTGGGTGTTTCTCCTTTTTCAGTTTTTGGTGGGAAATGCCGGGTCATTCCAGAAAAAGCGCCTCCGGGCCACCGGGTCCGGGTCCGGGATCTCAAAGGTATAGCGCTCCGTTGCATTGATGACCGTGGTCTGGCCGTGGGTGCACACCCGGGGCAGGTTGGCATTATAGCTCAGGTGGACATGCCCGTGCACGAACCACTTGGGCTGGTACTCCTCCAGCAGGTCGTTGAAGCAGGCAAAACCCTTGTGGGCCCGGTCATTGCCATCGTTCAGGCCGGCCGCCGGGGAATGGGTCAGCAGCAGGTCGATGCCGCCCGCCCGGTGGGCCTTGAACCAGAGCCGCCGCATCCGGCGGCGCATTTCCTGCTCCGTGTACTGGAAGGTCTCCTCGCAGTTGTAGCGGATGCTGCCGCCCAGCCCCATGATGCGCAGCCCTTTCCAGACATACACCTGATCGTCCACACAGATGCAGCCACCCGGCTCGCCCTCCGTGCGGTAGCAGCCATCGTGGTTGCCGTGGACATACAAAATGGGGGCCGCTGTAAAATTTGTTATATATTCGAGGTATTTTTTTGGCAGATCCCCGCAGGAGAGGATCAGATCGACCCCGGCCAGGCGTTCCCGGGAGCAATAGTCCCACAGCGCCTTGGAGGGGGTATCGGAAATTGCAAGTATCTTCACGTCCGCAACACTCCGTTCTGTTGAGCTTTTTACAGCGTCGTCTCTTTCAGACTGCTCAGGCCGTTGATCTCCAGCAGGCCCAGCGTTCTGACATCCAGCTGATCGTACCGGGGCAGGCTGCCCTCCACGCACTCGCCCAGCCAGTCCATCTCCATCAGTTCCTTGGGGGTGTAGGTGTCTGCAGTGGGTGCCTTGGGGATATGCCCCTGCGCAAAGATGCCCGCCGGGAAGATGGGGAACTCGTTGGCCGCAAGGTTCTTTTCCAGCAGATCGAGTAGCTGCTGCGTGCCCTTGGGCAGGGTCTCGTAGTAATCCAGCCGCTCCGCGTCACTGCGGAAGCCCCACCAGTAGTTGATGGCCTTGCCGCTGGAACCGCTGTCCCAGGTGCCCTCGAAGATGGAGCGGATGATGCCGATATAGAACACTTCCCACTTCCAGACCGGCAGCGCCACCGGCTGGATGCTGCCATCCGGCATCCGGCGGCACAGGCCGTATTCCCTGGCGCTGCCGGTGGGCTCAAAGGGGCTGCAGGCGTAGAACAGCTCGATATCCGGGCAGTCGGAGAAATCCAGCGGTTTCCCCGGCTCCTGCAGGCAGGCCCAGCGCAGCAAGATATGGCTGTTGGGCCGCACGGTGCGCAGGCCCCGGGCAAAAGCGTTGACGGCCGCAGGCACACCGTAAACGGGGTTGGCCGCCACATAGCCCACCCGGTCGGTCAGATTCAGGATGCCCGCCAGCATTCCCAGCAGGTAGTTGGCCTCATAGGTGCGGGGGTAATAGGTGCGCACCAACGGATGGGGCGCGTTCAGGCAGCAGTTCAGGAACCGGGTCTTGGGGTGCTGGGCCGCCACCTTGAGGCAGGCGGGCCGCATCCGGATACTGGTGGTGAACACCACATCCGCGTTGTCGTGGGCCACCTCTTCCATGATCTGCTCCGCGTCCACCTCGGGGGAGACATTTTCCCGGTTGGTGATGATGAGCCGGTCCGGGAATTCCTTTTTCAGGGCCTCGATCCCCTTTTCGTGGCCCCGCACCCAGGCGCTATTTTTAGCATTGTACTCGTGCAGGAACACCACCTTGAGCTGGCTGGGCTTGCTGAAGATGTTCAGCTTGTTCAGCAGCGGCTCACTGCCGGGCTTTGGCTCCAGCGAAAGCTCCACGGCGTGGGGCTCCGTCAGGATCTTGATCTCATCCCACAGCTTGGCCAGGTTTTCCCGCACCTGGCTGGGGGTGGACTGGCAGGCATCCGAATACCGGTAGACCGAGAGGTACACCAGCAGTGCGTCGCCCGGGGTCAGCTCCAGGGCGGAGCCGCCCAGCGCATAGAACTGCTGGCTGAACATGGTATACAGGGCCGAGAAGTTCAGCCGGTCGTCATCCGACCATACCTCGCTGGCGGCCTTGCAGACCAGCGTCTGCAGCTTTGCATAGCCGCCCAGCCGGGAGAACTGGACATTATTGATCTTGCTCAGCTTATAAAAATCAAGAAACTCGTAGTAGATCTTGTTTTCCAGCGTGTCGTTCCGGGCCGGAACAAGCCGGGTGACCGTGCCCGGAATGGTGACAGCCTCGTAGTATTTGAGGACAGACACCCGCTTGTTGCCCTCCTGCACATAGAACTTGTTCAGGTATTCGTAGGCAATGATGGGGGTGTGGATGCCCTCTTCCAGATGGGCCTCACAGAGATTCGACCACTTGATGGCAAACTCGGTGTCCTCTTCCAGCAGGGGCATAAAGTTGGCCGCAAAGGCCGTGTGCCGCCCGCTGGTCTTGGTGCCCACAATGCTCTCGGCGGGGATATCCACCAGCCCCAGCGGTTCCTGGGCAACGATGTTCACCCCGTTCAGGATATCATCCAGCACCGCAAGGTATGGCAACTGGCCGCGCGCCACACAGGCACGGTAGGCACGCTGGCCCGCGCGCAGGGCGCTTCTATAATCTTCTATCATGGCCATAGCAGAACTCCCTTCTTCAATGGCTCCTGTTTTCCTTTCCCGGCCCGTGCCGCCGTGTTTGCGGCACAGGTCTAAGGACAGTATAACATGAAATTCGGATTTATGGGAGACTTTCTCCGGCAAAGGTGTTGATTTACAGAAATTTTTCAGGTACGATAAATAGGAAACCATATTTGTGAGGTACATTTTCATGCAGACTGAACAGCTGCCCCGCCTGGAAGCGGGGGAATACCCCGGCGGCATCTGGTACTACGAGCCCCACACCTACCTGCCCTACCGCTATGTGCTGGGCCGGGTGGGCAGGCACCCGCTGGTGTGCATCGGCATCAACCCCAGCACCGCCCAGCCCGGCGCGCTGGACCCCACCTTAAAGAGTGTGGAGCGGCTGGCCAACGCCAACGGCTTTGACAGCTGGATCATGTTCAACGTATATCCCCAGCGCGCCACCGACCCCAACGACATGGACCGGGTGCCGGACCGCGCCCTCTGCGACGAGAACTTGCGCTGGCTGCGGGCCGTTCTGGCCGAGACCGAGCCCACCATGTGGGCCGCATGGGGCACCCTGATCGAAAAGCGGGACTACCTGCCCGGCCTGATGCGGGAGATGGTGGCCCTGACAAGAGAGCGGGACATCCCGTGGGTCACCTTTGGCAAGCGGAGCAAAAAAGGCCACCCCCATCACCCGCTCTACCTGCGCAAAGATTCCACACCCGAACCGTTTGATGTTGAAAACTATCTGGACACCTGTTTTTGAGGGAGGGATACCATGACCCCGGAACGCTACCAGACCCTGCTGCGCTGGCTGGAGGCCCGCCCCGCCCTGAAAAAGCTGGTGATCGCCCTGAACCGCTGGCTGCCTGCCGTGCCCTTTGCCTGCTACCCTTTGCTGCTGGTGCTGCTGAATGTCCGGTGGTTCCGGCTGCTCTCCGCAAACCGCGCCGCCGCTCTGGATTTTATGCAGTTCATCGCCCGGGCAGTCTTTGTGCCGGCCTTCGTCTTTCTGGGCGGCACGCTCCTGCGGGCCAGGCTGAACTTTCCCCGCCCGTATGAGCAGCCCGGCTTCACGCCGCTGGTGCCCAAGGAAACCCACGGCAAGTCCTTCCCCTCCCGCCACGCCCTGAGCGCCGCCGTGCTGGCCGCCGTGTGGTGCTACTTCTACCCCGCCGCCGGGGCCTGCATGGTGGTGGTGGCCCTGCTCATCTGCGCCCTGCGGGTGCTTGCCGGGGCGCACTATGTCCGGGATGTGGCCGCCGGTGCTCTGCTCGGCTTTGCCCTTGGGGCCGTCGGAATGTGGCTGCTGTGACCCCAAAATGCCCCCTGCGCCGGAAAATCCAAAAAAATTTGAAATTCCGCTTGACAGAAGCCTATGCGTATGGTATTATACTTCTCGCAGCGTGTGCCGAACGCACACTGCCGCCAGATAAGTACCCCATGGGATAACAACGTGCGCCCGTAGCTCAGGTGGATAGAGCAACTGCCTTCTAAGCAGTGGGCCGGGGGTTCGAGTCCCTTCGGGCGCATATTATGTGGTGCCTTTAGCGTAGTCGGTTAACGCGCCAGATTGTGGATCTGGAGACCGTGGGTTCGAGTCCCACAAGGCACCCTGCTAGGAATCAGACCGGAAGCCGAAAGGTTTCCGGTCTGATTTTTTGCTTTTCCCACCCATTTTAGCGCGTATTTCCGTTGTTTTTCCGCTTTCTGCCGAAAAGTACAACTTTTTTTGAAATTGCGCTTGACAATTCCGGATTCCATGGTATAATAACTAACGTTCCGAGCCGAACGGCCCACGAACAAAACAGAATATGCGGATATGGCGGAATTGGCAGACGCGTTAGATTCAGGTTCTAATCGGGGCAACTCGGTGGAGGTTCAAGTCCTCTTATCCGCACCAAGCAAGAAAGATCCGAACCTTTTCTCGAAAGAGAAGGGTTCGGATCTTTTGTTTTAGGCGGCGTGCCCGCCGCACAACAAAAGCATCCGCAGCGCATGGCCGGGCTGTTTCAGCTCAGGCGCAGTGCGCTGCGGATGCTTATTTTTTAGGCCGCGCCCCCTCTCCCAAAGGGAGAGGTCACACTGCGCCTAGGTTTTGGTTTTCGCAAAACCTTATCAAAAGGCCGCTATGAGCTCCCCCTTCGGGGGAGCTGGCATTGCGGAGCAATGACTGCGAGGGTTATCCTGAGAAATTACCCCACCAGCTGCTGATAGGCATTCAGGGTCTTGTAGGCCGGGTCGGAGTTGTCGGGGGCAAAGCGGCCGCCCAGCTTCTGGTCCATCAGGCCGTGCTCCACGCACCACTGCGCCGCCTTGGCGGTGTCCGGGTCTGCAACGTCCTTGAAGGCCGGGGCTTCGGCAGGCTCAGGACGGCCTGCGGTGTTCCACAGCAGCAGGGCAGTCTGGGCACGGTTCTCCGGCATGGCCACGCCCTCCGGCAGCAGGGCTTTCAGCTGCTGCTCGGAAACATAGCTGTACACGCCGTAACCCACCAGACCGGCCACGGCTGCGCCGCCCACCAGCAGGATGGCCGCGCCGCCGCCACCACCGCCGTCGTCGCCACCGGTGGAGACACCGGCGCTCTTGGACATGGCGCGGGCAGAGACATTTTCATTGGGCATCGTAAAGGTTGCGGTCCGCTGGTACTGGCCCGTCAGGGTGTTGGAAACAGACCCATAGGGGGTGATCTCCCACCAGCCAAACTCCTCGTTCTCCGGGAACTTGGTGGTGTCTGCCGTCAGGGTCACCGTATCGCCGGGCTTCACGTTCAGCACAGCACCGGTGCTGCCGTTCACCGTGGCAACACCGTCGGTCACTGTCAGCTGGTACTTGCCCGCCTCCGGGGGAATCGTGGAGTCGCCGCCAGTGGAGCCGCCGGTAGAGCCGCCGCCAGTGGAACCACCACCAGTGGAGCCGCCGGTGCCAGTCACATTCAGTTTGAAACTTACTTCCATTATATCGCTTCTGCACTTATAAGCGTAGTACACTACGTTTGTGCCTTCATCGACTGTCAGAATGTTCCCGTTGGCTTTGCCATGCTCCCATCCTGTAACCCGGGTTACATCAAAGTTCCCGGGCAGATTTCGCAGGTCAAACGTACGGTCAGGGTTCAGGGTAACGGTGTAAACGTTTTCACCGCTGTAAATATCAGTAGAACTGAAATTGAGATTCGGGTTGTTGTCCAAATTCAGGCTGGTGAGATGGTTATCCCCAAGCCACAATTTAGTCAAGTTTTGACTGCTGCTTACGTCCAACACGGTTAGCTGGTTGTCGAAGCAGTTCAGCTCCTCCAAGGCACTCATATTGTCCAAATTCAGCTGGGTCAACTGATTATGGGCACAATTCAGTTTCTTCAGCAGTTTATTTTGGCCCAGAATCAGCGTTGTCAGCTGGTTGTTTTGGCATTCCACACTTACCAAACGGGTCTTATGTTTCACATCTGCGTCCAGCTCTGTCAACTGATTTGCGGAACAGTTGAGTGTTACCAGGAATATACTATTTTTGACATCCAGTTGCGCCAGATCGTTGTGCGAGCAATCGAGCGTCACCAAATCTTTCAGATGCGATACATCCAGCTGTTTCAATTGGTTCCCAGAGCAAATCAGATGGTAAATTTTGGGATTCTTGCTCAGGTCCAGCTGGGTCAGTTGATTCGTATTGCATATCAATTTTTCCAACTCTGGATTCTGTCTCAGGTCTAATTTCTGGATAGAATTGTTTTCGCAATTCAACTCTTTCAGGTTGGGGAACGCCTCAATGCCTTTTAAGTTGCTGATGTTCCATCCTTTGACTTCGATACTTTCGACTTTTCTTTGTTCTTCCACCGTGAGGACATCTCTGCCACTTGCTTTGTAGTTTTTGATGTACTTTCTAAAGTTAGGGTCAGGGAAATTTTTCTCATTGATGGGCAGACTGGTTTCAAAGATGAATGTAGGTTTTACTCCCTTGCCGCAATCGTATTGGTAGCTCACCTCATCCTTGCCATCTTCCACTGTCAGAATCGTGCCAGAAACAGAGCCGCCGTGCCAGTTGCTTGCCTTTCCCACGTTAAAGCCGTGCAGAGTGTTCAGGTCAAACGTTCCGTTTGTAAGGACTGCGATAGGGTGCCTGTTTCCATCAGCATTTATAGTGCTTCCGACCATATTGGAAAAGTCCACACAAGCCAGCCGGTTTTCCGAACAGCTCAGATGGCTCAAGCTGGTATTCTTCCTCAAGTCCAGCGTTGTCAGCTGATTTCCATCACACGTCAGCGATGCCAGATTCTGATTCCGGCTTACGTCCAGTTCTGTCAATTCATTATGGTGACAATCCAGCAGTGTCAGGTTAGTCTGGTTTTTGACATCCAGCTCTACCAGTTGATTTACAGAGCAATTCAACTGTTTTAGCTGGTAGCAACGGCTAACATCCAGCGCCATCAGTTCGTTGTTGGAACAATCAAATTTGACCAGTTCCTCTTCGCTCCGCATTACGATTCGCCATATTTTGTTATAGGAGCAATCTACCTCCTCAAGTTTCAGCCCATGGAGAATGCCCAGATCCATGTAGGTCAGGTTATTATGGGAGCAATTCAATATTTTCAGTCCGCTTGAAAGAATAGGATAATACTCTTTCAGTTGATTATAGGAACAATCCAGCTCCCTCAGTTTGAAATTTTTGCCAACATTAAGTGTTGTCAAGCCGATACCGTGGCAATCCAGCGTTTCGAGATCTTCAAAGAAACGGATTCCCTCAAGATTTTTGATCTTGTAATCGTCAGGGATCGTCATCTCTGTGATGCTGAGTTCCTGCGCATCGAGCTTGCCATTGTGGTTTGTGTCACATCTTTCTTTGAGAAAGCGCTGAAATTCTGCATCCTTGAATTTCAGTACAAAATCCGGCGAATCAAAAGCAATTCCTGTGCTCGCCGCAAAGGCGCTGAAGGGCTGGAAGGTGAACACCATAGCCAGTGTCAGCAGAGCACTGACCAGGCGCGTTCGTTTTGTGAATCGTTGTTTCATGGGGTGCTCCTTTCTATGGTAAAATTTATTTTTTCAGGGCCCCATTCGGGAGAAGCGTCAGCTTCTGCCGAAAAAAGGGTACCCTTTTTTCAAAAAGCGGTCATTGCCCGGCAGGGGGCAGAATGGTCATTCTGCCGTCCACCGCCGCATCCAGCATCTCGTGCTCCCGGAAATATTCCATCAGGATATCCTGGCAGGAGGTAGCCACGCTGCGGGGCTTCTGGATCTTGCAGATGGTATCGTAGGAGATGTTGAAAAAGCTCTCGATGTTTTTGAAGTG
>UMFT01027304.1_pt1 | contig 11411 bp, 7 predicted proteins | sample 1965081 | NCBI WGS metagenome assembly UMFT01 (sample SAMEA4836053, study PRJEB28245) | human gut metagenome | biome: gut microbiome; material: fecal sample | place: Denmark | collected 2008
ATTGATTTCGCTGTTGCACGAGGTCTGCCATTTGTGGGCAGCAGGAGTCTTGCGGCGCAGAACTTTGTCCATGCATATCGTGTGTCCTTCGAACCATGTCGAAACTTGCGTTCAAAAACCACTTTTCAATTGCCGGAAAATGTATTATATATTTAAGTAAAAGGAAGTGGACGCAGGAGAGGGCGGCTGCTGACGAGGCGTAAGGGGGACGAAAACAATGAGCATGGAGAGACATTGCAAAAATGCTCTGGAAGAAGAAAACCAAAGGCTTCGCGAAGAGAACGACAGGCTGATGGACATTGTGGTACAGATGAAATGCACACTGAACCGCCTGGTGAAAGAGTATATTACGGAAAGTAAATAGTGAGGAAAGGCAGCGCAGGCGGGTATCACTGGGAGAAGATCAGCGGAAAATGGCAGTTCATTGATGGAAGGTGGTATTATCTGAATCCTGTCTCCGACGGAACCAGAGGAATTATGTGCGCAAGGAAGAGAACTCCGGACGGCTGGCTTGTAAAAGAGGACGGCAGTTGGGATGAAGAAGCAGGAAGATAAAAGGATAATTACAGTATAGAGATAAAAGGTGCCGGACTCTGAGCGGGAGAGTCCGGCACCTTTACAATTATGCATTTTGTAAGAGTCCCAGAGGACTCAAACTTTATCTATGGTGTGAATGGTCAGCGTTACTGCACGATTCCGGCCGTATCCACGGTCCAGATCTTGCCGTTCGCGTCTTTGATGTCCTTATATCCGCGTCCCAGCTCCGGCTTCGCGGAGGAAGTGGAGGAAGCGGATGCTTTCTGCACGTTTCCGGTGGTCCCTACGAGGTAGGTCACGCCGTTTAAATCAGCCGGTGCATATCTCTGGTCGGCGGTGGCGTCCTGTCTTTTTCCGTAGACGTAGAGGATGCCGTCGCGGAGACCGTGGTAGCCCTGCCCTTTCTTGTCACCATCAGTGTGGAAGAACCAGTTCTCGGTCTCACCGGTCTCCTCGTTGTAGATCGCCTGTTTTCCGGTCTTTACGATACCGTCCTCACCGAAGTAAAAGTTTGCGATCTCATCGTTCGCCACGTTCGCGATCTGTCTGCCTGTCTGCATGATTCCCAGGTCACTGAACGCATACTTTTTCGCGTTGATGGTGAACAGGGAATTTCCCTTTTTATCGGAAACATACGGCTTTCCGGCCTTAAAGTAGAAGGTGTAGACCTCATCTGCAGCGTGGATCCCGGAAATGCCCTCGATGGAGCGGAAACCTTCGGCGCGCTTTCCGTCCCCGGCTGCTCCGTAGTACTGGTAGTCGGTGATCTTCGGGGATGCGGCGTTGCTGTCTGTTACGTCAGACTTGGACGGCATCAGGACCCAGCCCGTCTGCATCTTTCCGTCGATGAAGGTGTAGTAGCTTCCGTCGATCTTCTTATCGTACTGGGTGGTCACCATTTTGCCGTCGGAATTGAAGTAGTACCAGCTCTCGGAAGCGCCCGGTGCGTGGCTGTTTTCCTCTAAACGGATCCAGCCGGTCCGCATGAAACCGTCTTTTTCTGTTCCGAGGTAGTAGGTCGCCCCGTCAATCTCCGTCTTTCCTGTTGCCATATGGCCGGATTCATCGAAATAGTACCATTTGGAGTCGAATTTCACCCACTTGGAGACAGCGGACTTCCCGTCCTTCTCAAAGTAGTACCAGAAGGTATCCGGTGTCTCCGGGGAGTCCGGATCTTCCTCATTCTTTAACTCCACCCATGCGTTTGTGACCATCTTTCCTTCGTCATCCACATAGTACTCGTCGATCTTCTTGCTTTTTACGATCTGTCCATCTTCACCGAGATAGAACCAGTCTTCTCCGCGCTTTCTCCAGGCATCGGTGGTGAGGTACCCGTCCTCATCGTAGTAGACCTTTGCGTCGCCTTCTGTCACCCAGCCGTAGGATGCCGCATAGACCGGCAGGCCGGAGACCATCATCATAAATGCTGCCGCGGATAAGGCCGCAGCGATCTTTGTCTGTTTTTTCATAATCGTTTTCTCTCCTTTTTGATATGAAAATTGAAATGTTTTGCCGTGGTGTTTTCGTTTACGGGCTGATTATAACAGGCTGTGGAGGCCGAATTCCAGTGCAGGTTCCTGGCATATCTGGAACGCCGTGGAAAGCATTTCATGGGATGGAAAATGCGGAAAATTAAGGCGGAGAGTGCCGCCGGGGAGGACCTGCGAAAACCGTAACTGTTCAGTACCTTCACAGTTACATACAAAAATCCATTCCAAATCGGCTACGCCGATGGGATTTTTGCCTTTTAGCCTAGGTTTTCTTACGGTCAGCGCAGCAAGTGCGCAGACCTACTGAACAGTTACTGAAAACCTTACAAAAATATGATCTACTGGACGGTATGCGGTCCGCATGGTATAATCTAGAAAGGTATATTTGGTACAAATTCAGCCATGCACCCAGGTAAATGAAAACGAGAAGAGTTGTAGGGTTGAATTTGTCGATTTGAGAGAGGAGAAGGTTTCACTTATGAGAATGAAGGTTTCTGATTATATTGCCCAGAAGCTGGTAGACGAGGGCATCACCGACGCGTTTATGGTGACGGGCGGCGGCGCGATGCACTTGGATGACGGACTTGGACATCAGCCGGGACTGCATTGCTATTTTAACCATCACGAGCAGGCCTGTGCCATCGCGGCTGAGGCCTACGCGAGGATCCATAACAAGATCGCGGCTCTCTGCGTGACAACAGGTCCTGGCGGAACAAACGCGATCACCGGAGTAGTCGGCGGATGGCTCGATTCGATCCCGATGCTCGTCTTATCCGGACAGGTCCGCTATGACACGACCGCCCACAGCACAGGACTGGGGATCCGTGCGATGGGGGATCAGGAATTCGAGATTACAAAAGCGATCGACTGCATGACAAAGTACAGCGAGATGGTGCTGGATCCGATGCGGATCCGTTTCTGTCTGGAGAAATCGCTTTATCTGGCGCAGACAGGAAGACCGGGCCCGTGCTGGCTCGATATTCCGTTGAATGTTCAGGGGGCTTACATTGAGACGGAAGCGCTTCTCGGATTTGATAAGGACGATTACGAAGCAGGCGGAACCGGCTGGTCCGGTCACGGAACCGGATGTTCCGGATGTACGATCTGCATGATGAATAAAGTTGAAGGGAAACCGGCAATGATCCCGTCCGATGTGAGCGGACAGGGCGAAAAACGTGTGAAACTGCCGGATCCTGTGACGGTAGAGCAGGCGAGAGAAATCTTAAAGAAGGTCCGCGAGGCGAAGCGCCCGGTGATCAATGCCGGAAACGGAATCCGGATCGGAAAGGCGTTCGATGTATTCGCGAGAGTCGTAAAGAAGCTTGGAATCCCGGTTGTCACCGGCTGGAACAGCATCGACTGCATGTATGACACAGACCCGCTCTATGTGGGACGTGCCGGACATATGGGTGACCGTGCCGGAAACTTTGCGGTACAGAACAGCGATCTCTTATTGTCATTGGGAAGCCGTCTCTCGATCCGTCAGGTGGGCTATAACTACCCGACCTGGGCGAGAGAGGCCTATGTGATCTACAATGATATCGACGCCGAGGAGTTAAAGAAACCGACGGTCCATGTTGACATGCCGGTCCATGCGGACGTCAAGGATCTTCTCGAGAAGCTGGAGCTCGTCCTTGACGAGGAAGAGTTTGATCCAAACGGTGGAGCAAAGGACAAAGAAGCCGTAGACTGGTGGATCAGACGATGTCAGGAATGGAAAGAAAAATACCCGGTCGTTCTTCCGAAACACTATGAGGCCGGAAATGACGAGCCTGCAAATGTTTACGCGGCGATCAAGGAGATCAGCAGGCGCGGAGAGGAAGATCAGATCACCGTTGTGGGAAATGGCTCCGCGTGCGTAGTAGGCGGACATGCCTACGAGATGAAGAAAGGACAGCGGTTCATCAGCAACTCTGCCATCGCGTCCATGGGCTACGATCTTCCGGCAGCCATCGGTGCCTGGGTCGCAGACCATACAAAGGACATCATCCTTGTGACAGGTGACGGAAGTATACAGATGAATCTTCAGGAGCTCCAGACCATCGTTCACCATCATATGGGAATCAAGATCTTCCTGATCAACAACGGTGGTTACCACTCCATCCGCCAGACCCAGAAGACCCACTTCCATGAGCCGTTAGTGGGAATCGGCGTGGACAGCCACGACTTAAGCTTCCCGAGCATGGAGAAGCTTGCGTGGGCATACGGTTATCCGTATGTGGCAGCCCACCACAACAGCGAGCTCGGCGAAGCGGTCGAGAAGACACTTGCCATGGACGGTCCGGTGATCTGTGAGATCTTCGTAGATATGAAACAGGGCTTCGAGCCGAAGGCAGCCGCAAAGATGCTGCCGGACGGAACCATGGTATCCGTACCGCTCGAGGATCTGGCTCCGTTCCTTCCGGAGGAAGAGCTGAAGGAAAATATGATTATTCCGTTAGTAGAGAATAAATAAGAAGGTTCAGTGTGCCTGGGACATGGAACTTAGAAGAAAATGCAAGATGGTTCAGAAAATTCCTACCCGTGTACAGTAACATCATGTACAATATACTGGCAATCGGGAATAAGATGGATGATTGATCAGTGTTAAATGAGGAAAGGGGCAGCAGAATATGAATATCATCATGACAGGTTCGACGAGCTTTGTCGGCGCGGCAACGGTGCGGGAACTCTTACGGAGAGGGCACACGGTGACCGCCATTGTGCGCCCCAAATCCTCAAAACTTGATACGATCCTTGAGGGAAATGAGGAGGCACTTTTATCCGGGCGTCTTCTCGTGACGGAAAATGATCTTTCCGAGCCGGAAAAGCTTTTAGAAAAAGTGACAAAACCGCAGGACGTGTTCTGCCATTTCGGCTGGGGAGGATCCGGGAGCGCGTCAAGAACGGACAAGGCGCTTCAGGAGAAGAATATGGAGATCTCTCTGGAGACGATTCGGACGGCGAAAGCCCTAGGCTGTAAAAAGTTCCTGTTCTCCGGCTCCCAGGCGGAGTACGGAATGCACCAGGATCTGATCACGGAGGACACGGTCTGCGAGCCGAAATCCCTGTATGGAGAGGCGAAGCTTGCCATGCGGGAAAAGGGAGAAAAACTCTGTGATGAACTGGGACTGCGGTACATTCACGCCAGGATTTTCAGCGCCTACGGCCCCGGGGACCACCCGTGGACTCTCGTGGAGTCATGCCTGGACGCATTCCTGAACAATAAGGAAATGTCCCTGGGGGCATGTGCCCAGAAGTGGAATTTCCTCTATATCGACGATCTGGCTAGAGGGATGGCGGCGCTCTGCGAAGCTTCGGAAAGTGCGTTTGAGGGACTTGAAAATCCTGTATTTAACTTCGGCGGTGCTGAGACAAAGGTATTAAAGGAATTCGTGGAGGAGATCCACGAACTCTGCGGCGGACAGGGCGAGAGCCAATACAACACCCGCGGGGAGAACGCCGAAGGTCTGATCAATCTGATGCCGTCCATCGAAAAGCTGGAGACGGTGACGGGATGGAAGCCAGAGGTCGATTTCAAGACCGGAATTACAAGGATGATCGCGCTCAGAAAGAGAACCATTTAACTGAACAAGAAAGCAATTCTGGGGTGGCAGAGAGGGCAGCAATCAGTTGAAAATGCAGACCGATCACAGATTGGGAAAAAATGCCGCGAAATACGTCGAGTATTGACAAAACAGAAAAAATGGTTACAATGATAAAAGTTAAAGACTAGGCAACAATTTAGAAAAAAAGTTCAGCAGATCGGCGTCCGCCGCACTGCTGAAAGAAACTGAAAAAGGTGCCCGAAGGTACCGGTCAGGTAAAATTTAAGGAAGAAGAAAATATAACATGAAAAAAATCAGCGTTTTGATTCCATGCTATAACGAGGAGGAGAATGTCGTTCCGATCAGCGAAGCTGTCATCGGCATTATCACAAAAGAACTGCCTCAGTACGACTATGAGCTGGTCTTCATCGACAACGACTCCACCGATAAGACAAGAGAACTGCTCCGCATGCTCTGCGCGAAGAATCCGAAGATCAAGGCGATCTTCAACGCGAGAAACTTTGGACAGTTCAATTCTCCGTATTATGGAATCCTTCAGGTAACCGGTGACTGCGTGATCTCCATGGTGGCGGATTTCCAGGATCCGGTGGAACTGATTCCGAAGTATGTCCACGAGTGGGAGAATGGCTATAAGATCGTCATCGGAATCAAGACGAGCAGCAAAGAGAACCCGATTATGTACTGGCTCAGAAGCTGCTACTACAAACTGATCCGGAAATTATCTGATGTGGAGCAGATCGAGCACTTTACAGGCTCCGGACTCTACGACAGACAGTTTATCGAGGTCTTAAGAAACTTAAACGATCCGACCCCGTTCCTTCGCGGGATCGTTGCGGAGTTAGGCTTTAAGAGAAAAGAGATCCCGTACGAGCAGCCGAAGCGCCGCGCGGGGAAGACCCACAATAACTTCTATAAATTATATGACGCGGCGATGCTCAGCTTTACGTCCTACACAAAAGCGGGCCTGCGCCTGGCAACCTTTTTCGGCGCCTTCTGCGGTGGCGTGAGCTTTATCGTAGCAGTCATATATCTGATCATGAAACTCTTATATTGGGACCGCTTTATGGCAGGTATGGCGCCGCTTCTCATCGGAATGTGCTTTCTTGGTTCTGTCCAGATCTTTTTTATCGGTCTACTTGGCGAGTATATCATGAGCATCAATACCCGTGTGATGCACCGCCCGCTCGTTGTGGAGGAGGAGCGCATCAATTTTGATACACCGGCCGGTGCACAGGAGGAAGTATGAAGTACAGTGTTGAAGTGATGAGAGTCCGGGAACAGACGATCCAGTTAAATGGCTGGGCTGTTGAGAGCAACCCGGATTCCGTGATCACCTACCGGGTCGAGGATGAAGCGGGACAGCCGGTGGAGGCAAAGATCGTTCCGACGAGAAGAGATGACGTGAGCCAGATCTATTATAAGAAGATCATCGACCGTGATCTCGGCTTTGATATCCGTTTTCCGTATGAACATGGAAAGAATTATTATCTTGTGATCTGCGGCGAGAAGAAGACGACCCGTGTGAAATACAGCGATATGACGATCCGCAGGAAGACCGGCGCGGCAAACCGCAAGGTACAGAAGTTCATGAACCTTATGAACATGGAGACAGTCCATGTTGCCTGGGATTTCTTAAAGGAAAATGGTCTGAAAGCCCTGATCTTAAAATCCAAGCACAAGATCCAGGGGATCGACGACGATTACGACTACGCAGAGTGGTGGAATCTCACGAAACCGTCGGAGGAAGAGCTGGAAGAGCAGAAGAAAAAGACGTTCGGCTATATGCCGAAATTCTCGATTGTGATCCCGGTCTATAAGACTCCGGAGAAATTCCTGAAGGAAATGCTGGACTCCATCGTGGAGCAGACCTACGCGAACTGGGAACTCTGCATCGCGGACGGCAGCCCGGCGGGTGAGAGTGTCGAGAATGTTTTAAAGAAATATGCGGAGAAAGACGCGAGGATCCGCTATCAGGTACTGGGGGAAAACCGCGGTATCTCCGGAAATACGAATGCCGCCCTTGAGATGGCAGAAGGTGATTTCATTGTTCTTGCGGATCATGATGACCGTCTGACACCGAATGCGCTCTTTGAGTGCGCGAAAAAACTGAATGAGAATGAAAACTGCGATGTCCTCTATTCCGATGAGGACAAGCTTGACATGGATGGAGATGAACTGTTTGACCCGCATTTCAAGCCGGATTTTAATCCGGATCTTTTGACGAGCGTCAACTATATCTGCCATCTGTTTGTGGTGAAAAAAGAACTGCTCGATAAAGTCGGCGGTTTCCGGGCGGAATATGACGGAGCTCAGGATTACGACTTTATTTTCCGCTGTACAGAGAATGCAAAGCAGATCTGCCATATCCCAAAGGTGCTCTATCACTGGCGCTGCCACCCAAATTCCACGGCAAGCAACCCCGAGAGCAAGCTTTATGCCTTCACAGCCGGTTCCCGTGCCATTATGGACCACTATAAGAGAGTGGGAATTGAGGCAGAAAAGGTAGAAAAGGGTGTGGATTACGGGATCTATCACACGACGTTTAAGATCAAGGATGACCCGCTTGTCTCTGTAATTATCCCGAACAAGGACCACACCGTGGATCTCGACAACTGCATCCGCCCGATGCTGACGGAGGGAACCTATAAGAACCTGGAGTTCGTCATCGTGGAGAACAACAGTACGGAGCAGGCGACCTGGGATTACTACGAGAAGATCCAGAAGGAGTTCCCGAATGTGCATGTTGTCCGCTGGGAGAGAGAGTTCAACTACTCCGCGATCAACAATTTCGGCGTACAGCACGCAAAGGGTGAGTATCTCCTGTTCATGAACAACGATATCGAGCTGATCGCAAAGAATTTCGTGGAAGAGATGCTTGGCTTTGTCCAGAGAGAGGACGTGGGGATCGCCGGAGCGAGACTGCTCTACGAGGATGACACGATCCAGCACGCCGGTGTTGTTATCGGTTTCGGCGGTATCGCCGGTCATACGTTTATCGGACTTCATAAATCCGAGAACAGCTATTTCAACCGCGCGATGTGTGCCCAGGATTACAGCGCGGTCACAGCGGCCTGTATGATGAGCAAGCGCTCCGTATTTGACGCTGTGGGGGGATTTACAGAAGAGCTTGCGGTAGCTTTCAATGATATTGATTACTGCATGAAGGTGAGAAAGCTCGGAAAACTTGTAGTATACGCACCTTATGCGGTGCTTCACCACTATGAATCCAAGTCCCGCGGACTTGAGGACACACCGGAGAAGGTGGAGCGATTTAACCGTGAGATTGCCACCTTCGCGAAGCGCTGGCCGGAGATCCTGAGAGACGGAGATCCGTACTACAATCCGAACCTGACACTGAGAAAATCAAATTTTGCGCTGCGTGACCTGAAAAAGGAAAAAATCGGGGAACCATATAAACTGGAGGTACCGTTAGACGAATGAAGACAACGATCATAATTCCGAATTACAACGGACTTTCGTTTATGGAACCGTGCTTTGAGGCACTGGAAAAGCAGACGACAAAGGATTTCAAGATCCTGGTGGTGGACAACGGTTCCACGGACGGCAGCGTGGAGTGGCTGAAGGAGCGGGAGATCCCGTCGATCTTTCTTCCGGAAAACACTGGCTTTTCCGGTGCGGTAAACGTGGGGATTAGGGCGGCAGATACGCCTTATGTGATCTTATTAAATAATGATACAAAAGTGGCTCCCCACTACGTCGAAGCGTTGGAGAGGGCCATGGACCGGTCGGAGAAGATCTTTTCCGTCAGCAGCAAGATGATCCAGATGTACCATCCGGACCTCATGGACGATGCCGGAGACATGTACAGCGTCCTCGGCTGGGCGTTCCAGCGGGGCGTCGGGCGTCCGGAAAAGCTTTATAAAAAGAGCTGCCGCGTCTTTACGGCGTGTGCCGGTGCGGCAATCTACCGCCGGGAAGTGTTTGAGACCATCGGATACTTCGATGAGATGCATTTCGCCTACCTCGAGGATATCGATGTGGGATACCGGGCGAAGCTTTACGGATATGACAACGTATTCTGCCCGGAAGCTGTGGTGTACCATGTAGGCAGCGGGACAAGCGGATCGAAGTATAATTCCTTTAAGGTGAAGCTTGCCGCGAGGAATAATGTGTATCTGAATTACAAAAATATGCGCACCTGGCAGTTACTTTTAAATTCTCCGTGTCTTCTCGCGGGAACATTTGTAAAGTTCCTGTTTTTTAAAAAGATGGGATTCGGAAAAGACTATGTGTCCGGATTCCTTGAGGGGATCAGAACATTAAAGAACTGTAAACGCGTCCCTTCCTTTAAAGGAAGAATCCAGCGGGAGATCGGGATCCAGCTTGAGCTGATCGCCGGAACCGCAGTCTATGTTTATGAGTTTTCCAGGAGACAGGCGGCGAAGCTTGGAGCGAAAGTCTGAGATTCTTCGCCGGACGCTGTGGGGCCGGCTCAGTGCGGATAGGCTGAACGGCTGCTTTTATGCAAAATAAACGAATAATTTACGGAAATCTCAGATTTTCTTAAGAAATCGTTTATATGCAAATGGGTAAATTTTATGTATACTATGTATGCATATTTTTTATGATGGCGGTACTATGTCCGGAGGAGTGACCTTAGAAAGGCAGTCTGCCGGGGCATGGTATAGTTGAAAATACCTGCCGTGGGGAATTGGCTGGCGCAGCTGTGCATGCGCTGACCACGGAAAGAATTCTGACCGGCATGTTCCTTGGAAAACAGGGTGAAAATTATATGATCAAAGATAATCAGAAGAGCCTCAACCGTTTTCACGTTGTGCTTGACGCCTTCGTGACCGCATTCTCTTATCTGCTTGCATGGTTTATCGTAATCGGAAGCGGATGGGCGAACCTGCTCGGAAAACGGACACTTGAGGTCGGTTTTTATTTTGGCGCGCTCCTTGTCATTATTCCGGCGTATCTGCTTTTGTACTCCTTTTTTGGACTGTACACGCCGAAGCGTGTACTCGGACGCAGAAATGAATTCGGAAAGATATTCAAGGCAAACACGATCGGACTCCTTATTTTTGGTCTGATCCTGTACTTTGGAAGAAAAGAGCCGCATCTCTACAACTTCTCCCAGAGACTGGTCGTATATTTCTATGTGCTGAACGTGGCGTTTATGACCATTGAGCGGAATGGAATCCGGATCGTGCTTCGTTCCATGCGCTCAAAAGGATACAATCAGAAACATATCCTGTTAGTTGGTTACTCTTCCGCAGCGGAAGGGTTTATCGACCGGGTAAACAAGAATCCGGAATGGGGGTACACGATCCGCGGGATCATTGATGATACGAAGGAACGCGGAAGTGAGTATAAGGGAGTAAAGGTCATCGGTTGCATCGAGGACCTCGACTATATTTTAGAGCAGAACAGTCTCGATGAGATCGCCGTCACACTGAGCCTGAGCGAGTATGAAAAACTCCGCCATATCGTTGCTCTCTGTGAAAAATCCGGCGTGCACACGAAGTTTATCCCGGATTACGGGAACATTATCCCGACGATCCCGTATATGGAAGATCTCCAGGGCCTGCCGGTGATCCATATCCGCCGCGTTCCGTTGAATGATCCGATGAACGCGATGGTAAAGAGAGCCGTCGATATCGTGGGTGCGATCGTGGGGATCGTACTTTTCTCCCCGATCATGCTGATCGTGGCAGTGCTCATCAAGCTGACATCTCCGGGACCGATCATTTTTTGTCAGGAACGAGTCGGCCTTCACAACCGGCCGTTTAAAATGTATAAATTCCGTTCCATGACGGTTCAGGATCCGGGCAAGGAGAAGAGCCGCTGGACAACAAAGGGAGATGCCCGTGTA
>UMFT01057268.1_pt1 | contig 11319 bp, 11 predicted proteins | sample 1965081 | NCBI WGS metagenome assembly UMFT01 (sample SAMEA4836053, study PRJEB28245) | human gut metagenome | biome: gut microbiome; material: fecal sample | place: Denmark | collected 2008
TTGTAACTTTTTAGTACAGAAATATGCGATATACTTTAAGGTGAGGTAATAATGGAAAGTAAAAAGAACACTAAAAAAAGAACTCTTTCAATCAGAAAGATTGCCATGGCAGGAGTGCTTGTGGCAGTTGCCGTAGCAGGAAGCTTAATAAGCTTTCCTGTTGCCGGTAGCAAATGTGCACCCATACAGCACATGGTAAATATATGCGCAGCAGTATTTTTAGGACCTGCATGGGGTGTCGGTGTGGCATTTTGTGCGAGTATCATCAGAAACCTGACAGGACTTGGAAGCCTCATGGCATTCCCGGGAAGCATGGTAGGCGCTCTGTGCTGTGGACTGATGTACAGATTCAGCAAAAAAATCATACCGACATGTATTGCAGAGGCGCTTGGCACAGGCATACTCGGAGGCCTGGCAGCGTATCCTCTTGCAAAATACGTGATGCTTATTCAGCCGGAAGGCATGTTTATATACATAGTGCCATTCCTTATCTCTACAGTGGCCGGAAGCATAGTGGCAGCAATTGTTATGCTGATTTTAAAGAAAAATGGCGCACTGACAGTATTTAAGGAAAATCTTGAGTAATATCCAGGGCTATGGCTTTATAAGAAGCTTCATAAGCTCATCCTGACAGATAGACCTAGAGTAGTGATAGCCCTGAAACCAGGTGACGTCGAACTGCCTGAGATAGCTCTCAAGGTTATCATTTTCTATGCCTTCAATACATATCTTTAAGTCTGCGGCATTGGCAAAATTAATCATTCCGATTACAAGTGCCTGCTTCTTTTTCTCCTCGAGAATGTCTTTAACAAAGAACATATCTATCTTGACACCCTCTACAGGAAGCTCAAGCATCATCTGAGATGAAGAGCTTCCTGTGCCATAGTCATCCATAGTGATGTGGATTCCGGCTTCCCTGAATGCAGTGACAGTTTTCTTTATCATAGATATAGGCAGATCTCTGCATCGCTCTGTAATCTCTATCCATAGCTGTGAAGGTGGAAAATCATACTCTTTAAGAATTGCCAGAGTATCTTCCACAAAACATTCCTTTTCAAGCTGCTCTGAGGATGCATTTACATTGATGAAAAAGCCCGGTTTTATCTTTGCAAATTCACTGGCTGCGCTTATTGCAGTTCTCATGATATAATTTCCGAGCTCATACATAGCAGGGGTATCCTCAAGCCAGTCGATAAACAGTCCGGGTGGCACCGTGCCAAAAGGCTCCTTTTTCCAGCGCACCAGAGCCTCAGCACCCATTATTTCACCATTGCAAGCCTTTACAATGGGCTGAAACTCTACAAAAAAGCCATCACAGCTATTGATAACCGACTGATGAATGATTTTCATGATCTCTATATGCGAGCTGCCATTGAACCTGACCATATCATTGAAAAATAACAAATCAGGGCTGTGAAGCTCCTTCGCGCGGTCTAGAGTGTACTCCACCTTGCTGATGACAGTTGAGGTATCACCATCATAATCCTTGAGAATCAGACACGCAGCATATATATCAAACTCAAATTTAAAGCATTTAAAGAAATACATGGACTTTATTGTATCGGCAATTTTCTGATAGAAGGCCTCGGCCAAGGCACGGTCTGCTTCCTTTACCACAAATACAAACTTGCAATTATTCATATAGTAGGTAGCGGTGCTGCCATCCATCATGTAGATGAACTTGAGCGCAAGCTCACGCTGGATTGCAGTGTTGAAATTGGAACCATACAGTATATTGAACTCATCTATATGACCTATCTCCACCTCGATTATGGTTACAGACCTGTTTTCCATGATATAGCCGTTGATGTCTCTTTCAAACTTTGACTGACCATAAAGATATGTATATGGGTCGATATCCGGAAGGGTATTTTCGTTTCTGAGCACGAGGACATGGTAGCGGTGTCCGTCATCACCGGTAAAAATATCAGAATAAAATCCCATCATATATTCTTTGGTATGCTTTCCCATGCGGACATAAAATATATCATCCGGTTTTTCACCATTTAAGCGATAGCGGATTTCCTGCTTATATTCCGGCAGGTCAACGTCGTTGACACAAGAGCTCAGCTGTTCAAAGAAGCAGGTATGCTCGCCGGCTTCAAAGCCGAAAAAATCAGCTGTCTTATCCGGTACGTATGATAAGTCATTATCCAGGTCGGTGATGATAGGATATATCCCGTCTGATAATTCTGAAATTTTATCAATAAATTCCTTGTATATCGTGTGTTCTATCATAAATTAAAACTCCATATGTGTATAATGCACAAAATTCTTTTATTATTATAGCATATGTATACATTATATACAATAAGTTAGTTGGGCTCTGAAAATGAAATTTAGGTATGAAGCATTAATATAAATTAATGATTTTAGTGTGTCATTTATATATTTGAAGGTATACTGATGACTGAAATATACCATCAGCTGCTTCAAATGCAACGTCACCATCATATTTGCCGGCAACAGAGCGGATGGATGACAGACCTATACCATAGTCGTCCCTCTTAGAAGAACGGTATTTTCCGTTTTGGATGGTAACATGTCCGTCAAAGCTGTTGTCCATAGTAATAATAAGTGTCTTATAGTGTACGTGGGCATGCAGTCGGATAAAGTGCGATGATTTCTCGTTCAAAGAATCAGAAGTATCCATGCGTCTGCAGGCTTCTATAGCGTTTTCTATCAGATTTCCAAATACCAGGCACAGGTCATTGTCCAAGGCCGCATCATCGGTTTCCGGAACAATAAGCTTTGTCTCAAGAGCGATATTTTCATTTCTGCATATGGCACTATAGTATGACAGAATGGAATTGACTACCCTGTTTTCGCAATAGCTTGCAGGCGCAGATGGTATGCTGTGGATCAGGGCATCCAGGTATTCATTCAGCTGTTTATTTTCAGTGTTTGCGAGGCCTTTTATTGCAACCAGCTGGTGACGCAGATCGTGACGCTGCTTCTTAAAAAGCTGTTCGTTTGTTGTGATGAGCGAATTATATTTCTTCTGCTCCAACAGGGAATGCTCAAGGAGATTCATATCGAATATGAGTCTTTCATTCTCACGTTTTATCATGAGCATATCGCTTATATTAAGCCCCATTATAATTCCCATGATTATAATGAAAAGCAGAGTTCCAATCTGGTACAGTAATGACAATGAGGCCACAAATTTTAAATGATAATTGATTATCTCAGCACATGAAGCAAGTGCCAGTATGAATACCGGAACCATCAGCCGTTTTGCCCTGCTGTTTTGGCTACGAACAGCCTCAAGGATGATGTATGCAGTCAGGAAGCAAAGTATGAGAGGCAGAATGACATGGAACACGTACATGCTCTGGGATAGTGCAACCGTACCGCTAAGCTGTAAGACACAAGCGACAAGGTCAAGCACGGTGAGGAGCTTCGCGATAGCTATAATTGGCTTGTCATTCTTAAAACCAACTGCAAGCCTGCAGAAATACAGCAGCGGAATCATCTGCGAGAAAAGCCCTATAAAAGCACACAGATACAGCAGTGTAGGGTTTTTGACTATGACACCTGTGTAGTTGCACTCGCCGATAGACCACATGCCGGCCATGAGTGAGAAGAATCCAAAATGAAATATCATCTTGCAAACCTCTTTATCGTAGTATAAAAGCATTAGTGAGATAAATATAAACAAAACACCTGCGGCAAGCTCAAGCAGTGCTATAAAGAATGACCATTTATTCAGCTTTAACAGAGTGAAAAATAAGGATTTGTATGCTCCGTAGATAGGAGAATATACCGTAAGCGAGCTTCTGGTAACAGGAGACAGATACTCTATGCGAAGCTCTGTATCACCTGAATGACCGTCAGTGCCTATCAGGTACCCCTCGGTTGCGGGATCCTTCATATAGGATGGATAGTTTTCGGCCCTGCCAAACTCATATATGAGGTCATCGTCCAGATAGACCTTCGCAGGGGAATAGACAGTTTTTATGTAGATTGGATCATCCTTGTTCAGGTTGATATGTGTGGTGACGGTGACATGTGTGCGCGGCGAAAGGTGCTTAAAGGTATGTGGAAATGTGATTTCTTCTTTATCTGAATCCGAGCCTTCCACTACGGCATATGCAGAGCTTACGATAGTGGCTTCAGGATAGCTCGCCTGGCTCATAATCATGTTTTTTGAGGAAAGAAGCAGTATGCAAATCAGTGTAAGCAGTATAATTGTCAGATAGGGAATATTTCGTATAGCGCTAATTTTTTTCATAATCCGGGCTCCTTGCAGTGTATTACTTTTGACAGTCTAGCTCATATCAAATCAATAGGAAAGTGCCTTATTTAAGCCCTCTGGTGTGATCAAAGTAGTATCTCTCCAGAGCCTTTTTGGCTTTGCCGGAGAGCTCTCTCTTGATAGGGATATTTGTGTCATCGGCCATCACGAAGCATTTGAGTGAAGTATCAATGCGTGTGACATACGACAGGTTTACCGCGTAGCTTTTGTGCGGCAGAAAAAACAGCTCAGCGGGCAGCTGATCTGAAAGATCTGAAAGCTTCTCATAGCAGCTGATTTCCTCATTTTCTTTTAAATGTATGAAAATCTGCCTGGCTCTCTGCTCTATGTACATGATATCAGAAAGGGCAAGCCTCTCCATACTCTTGTTTCTCTTCACATAAAGAGACGGGGCATCTGATTTCTTCAGCATGGCAAGGTGAAGAATGTTACTTAGCTCAGCTGCAGAAACCGGCTTTTCGATATATCCGATGGCAGACAGCCTGTAGCTTTCCAAGGCATGCTCCGTGCTTGTCGTGATGAAAGCAACCGGGATATCGGCATCTGTCTCGCGGATTATGGAGACTGCCTCTATGCCGGTCATGGAATCTTTCATGTATATATCCATGAGCAGCAGGTCATACTTTCCGTACTCATATGAGGCAAGAAAAGAATCTGCATCCGTAAAGACAGTGTATGTATTTTGGATATCGCTGTGGTTGAGAATATCACAAAGCAGCACGGTCTCTGCAGCTTCGTCCTCGCATACAGCTATATTAAGTGTTTGTGGCATGTTTATTCCTCTGTAGAATGTGAATGATTATAAATAATCATAATATAATATGAAATAAATATCAAATAAATATCAAATAAATATTGCTATTAAATATCCGAAATGCTAATATAATTATCAGCAGTTTATTAATTATTTTAAGGAGGTTTCAGTTATGAAATACTGTACAAATTGTGGCAGGCAGTTAGCTGATGATGAGGTATGCACATGTCGTCAGCAGGCACAGCCACAGGCACCAAATCAGACACAGGACAACAATGCACAGGCAGATAATGCAGCACAGCAGGGACAGTTTAACGGACAGCCGCAGGGCAGCGCACAGGCACAGTTCAACGGACAGCCACAGGGCAGTGCACAGGGACAGTTCAACGGACAGCCACAGGGACAGTTCAATGGACAGCCACAGGGCAGCGCACAGTCGCAGGCGTTTGATAACTTCACACAGCAGGTGAGTGCAGCAGGACAGCAGCTGCAGAATGACAAGAATGTGGCATCTATCATCACATTCTACAAGGGTCTTGTTAAGAAGCCGGCACAGGCTGCAGCAGAGTTTGTAAAGAATGCAAATATGGCATCAGGCTTTATATTTATTGGCTTATTTGCCATAGTAGAGGTAGTGCTGTCTGTAGTATATCTGTTATCAAGCGTAATTGGCAGCATAGGCGGCTTTGGATTCTCATTTTACCCGGCGAGCTTCTTTGAGGGAATCTTCTCAGGAATCGTAGGAGAGGCAGTGAGAGTACTCATCCTGGCAGCAGTTATTCTGGTTGTATTAAACGCAGTGCAGAAGGATAAAAAGGTGACATTTGCACAGACACTTTCAGCAGCATGTCTGTATGATGCAGTATACCTTCCGATTATCCTTGTGGCAGCAATCATCGACATAATCCCATTCCAGTTCTTTGGCAATGTGAGCGGCTGGCTGCATACATTTGCGGGAGTAGTAGGATATGTAAGCATATTCTTTGGAGTAAGGGCAATAGAAGAGGATGACAATAAGCTTCCACTCGTGTGTGGACTGGCATTCCTTGCAACAGCCATTGGTTCAACAATTGTAAATGCTATTTTCTAATTTAATATTTGATTTAACATATCTGATTTAATATATCAGAAATAACCGGATCCTGTGAGATTTTCTTGCAGGATCTTTTTTTATTTCTTGCTTCGAATAGCTGATTTTTGCATAATAGAGGATAAATATATCATGGAGGCATAAAGAAGACGATTGATAGCAGAAATAGCTATCATATATCTTACGATTTGTCAAGTACGAGTTTTGACACTTTTTGTGTAAATTGTCGTTGTTATTGCCATGCGCGTAATTGATGTATAATGATAATTAGATTAATTTGTTTAGTTAAAAACTAGCTGAATATATGAGTCAATGATAATATGAATTCTATAATAAGCAGGTTTATAAAACTCGGGAAGAGAGGCACCTATGACGCATAAAATCAAGGTACAGATGTTTGGCAATTTCAGAATGGACTATAACGGAGCACCATTTGTGGCGGAAAAAATGCATAAGGAAAGCCAGTTCAACCGCATGATGCAGGCTTTGATACACTATTCTGACTGCGGAATAGCAAAGGATAAGCTCGAGGAAATAGTAATCGGTGAGCGTGACATAGATGCACCTCACACGGCACTAAGAGTTATTGTATACAAGACAAAGCAAAAGCTCGCACAGCTTGGACTGCCGGGAAAGAACCTCGTATATTTGGAGGGAGGCATATATTACTGGACTCCGGATATAGAGATAGAAGAGGATGCAGCAGAGTTTGAGAAGCTCTATAACGAGGCCTGTGCACTGGAAAAGCAGATGCCACATGAACCGGAGAGTGCAGAGACAGTGTGTGATGAGCGGATAAAGGAAATAGAAGACAATATGCTTGAGCTGTACATAAAAGCACTATATCTGTATAAGGGAGAGTTTTTGGCGGCATATACAGGCGAGACGTGGATAGCACAGGAGGCCAGACGCTATCACATTATGTTTGAGAAAATCATAAATGAAGCTGCGTATATACTGCGAAAGAGAAAACAATTCAAGGGACTGGAGAAGCTCGGAGTATATGCGGCAAAGGTCGACCCATTCAATGAGTGGGAGGAGCTCATCATGGAGGCGATGGTAGAGACCAGGCGCTATGATGAGGCGGAAGAGCTATACACGGATGTCGTGGACTATTATCTCAGGGAGTGCGGTATTTATCCATCTTCAAGACTCTTGGAAATCCTTGAGAAATACAGTAATCAGATGAATCATGCACATGAGATACTGGAAAACATCCAGGAGGGCATGAACGAGCAGGAGGAAACAGAAAGAGGTGGATATTTCTGCAGCTATCCGGTATTCAGAGGAATATACCAGGCGTCCATCCGTATTATGAAGCGCACAAGGGTACCTGTATATCTCATGCTCTGTACTCTGGAGGACGAGGAAGGCAGACAGGTACAGAGCGAGACAAAGATGAACAAGTATTCAAGGCAGCTTAAGAAGTGCGTTGGTGAATCAATCCGCTACAGTGACATATATTCAGAATATACCGGATTATATGACAGACATTTGCACAAATGAGCATAAAAATAAAAAACTATATATCATGGCGGAAACGAGTCAAAATGAATATCCATTGAACAATTTGAATATAGAGGTGGTGCAATATGATGAGTACCGTGCCATGGAATCTATACTCAGGTTGTCAGACGGAGGCTTTGGATTGATTTGGGATGCGGATGAACAGGCGCTTGGACTTTATATGGCTGCCGGAATCCCAGTGATAGTTAAAAAGGGGTTGAGCTGTGAAAAGTATGTGACAGATAATGAAATAGGAGCAGCAGCGACAGATTTTGAAGATGTATACCAGATAGCTGTATCAGAATCGGAAGATAAATTGAGTCAATACTACGCAAATGTCAAAAAACTGCAAAATTTGTTCATAAATGGAATATATACCAGAAAATTATTGCTGGATACCTTGATTTTGTGTAGAGAAAGGCTATGATTTGGCGGTATATAAATGTTTTTATACGATTTTAGATACACCTAGGAGTTTATATTTATAGTGTAAAAGAGGAAAACTATAGTTATGTCCGGATGAAAGAGGATTAGGAAACAGATAATCCAAGTATCCGGATTCATGTGAATAAGGAGAGACTATATGAATAAGAAGAAGGTTGACAGTATTTTAAAAGGTATAACCGCAGCAGGAATTGCCATGGGTGGAGTCAGCTCTATCCAGGGGGCTGATATGGTTATGGCTGCAATTAATGAATCGGCAGCAGATTCCAATTCATTAGTTGACGCAGGCTCTTTGTCTGAGAGCGAACGTACAGAGTATAGCGAGAGTACAACACAGAGCATGAGTGAAAGCGCTTCAGAGAGCACTAGCGAGAGTGAGAGCGTGAGTGTAAGTGAAAGTGAAAGTGAAAGTACCAGTGAAAGCTCAAGCATCAGCGAAAGTGCTAAGCAGAGTGATGCAGAACAACAGAGTGGTGATAATGTTGTAGCGGCTACATACACAGATGATGCAGAACAGGATACGGCTGTTTATGCTCGAATGAGTGGAATGCCGCAGCTTGCAAGTAATGATACATATAGAGATGGTTGTGTATCAAATAAGGTACATCATGTGACTAAGATTACGGAAAGTAATTATTCGCAGTATAAGGGGGATACATTGTTTGGAACAAAGTACAATTTAATCCAAACAAAGGAAAATCATTCATTTGGAAAATGGGAAAAGTCGAGTTGTAAATATAGAATTCAAAATTCTAATACGAATGAATGGGAATATTTTAATGACTTTAATTCTGTGACATTTAATTGGACAGAAGGACCTTGGTGGGATGAAACTAGATATAATAAAACAGGTGAATTGTATATATGTGACGGAAATGCGTTTGTATTAAAAGTGTCTGATAATGAATGGGTAGAATTTAGAAGTAGTAGTACAGGTGGAGTACATACGTATAAATACGCATATAAGCATGGGGATTCCATTGATTTATTGGATAGTGCAGATCCAAACTATGAGAAGAGTGAATCAGTAAGAATATCAGAGAGTTTGAGTGTTGAAGCAAGCACTAGCGCGTCAACAAGTGCAAGTACATCGGCAAGTACAAGTGCATCAACCAGCGCAAGTATCTCAGCAAGTACGAGTGCATCGACAAGTGCAAGCACCTCAGCCAGCACAAGTGCATCAACAAGTGCAAGTACCTCAGCAAGTACGAGTGCATCAACAAGCGCAAGCACCTCAGCCAGCACCAGTGCAAGTACCTCAGCAAGTACAAGTGCATCAACAAGTGCAAGTATCTCAGCAAGTACGAGTGCATCAACCAGTGCAAGCACCTCGGCAAGTACAAGTGCATCGACAAGTGCAAGCACATCAGCAAGTACAAGTGCATCAACCAGCGCAAGTACAAGTGCAAGCACATCAGCAAGTACAAGTGCATCGACCAGTGCAAGCACCTCAGCAAGTACAAGCGCAAGTACAAGCGCAAGTACATCAGTAAGTACGAGTGCATCAACCAGCGCAAGTACATCAGCCAGCACCAGTGCATCGACAAGTGCAAGCACCTCAGCAAGTACGAGTGCATCAACAAGCGCAAGCACCTCAGCCAGCACCAGTGCATCAACAAGTGCAAGTACATCGGCAAGCACTAGTGCCTCAACCAGTGCAAGTACCTCAGCAAGTACTAGCGCATCGACAAGTGCAAGCACCTCAGCTAGTACCAGTGCTTCGACCAGCGCAAGTACATCAGCCAGCACCAGTGCCTCAATAAGTGCATCAACAAGTGCAAGCACCTCAGCCAGCACGAGTGCATCAACCAGTGCAAGTATATCGGCAAGTACAAGTGCCTCAACCAGTGCAAGTACATCGGCTAGTACCAGCGCATCGACAAGTGCAAGTACCTCAGCCAGCACGAGTGCATCAATAAGCGCAAGCACATCAGCAAGTACTAGTGCATCAACAAGTGCAAGGTGAATTCCTTGAAGCAGAAAGATAGTATAAAGAAGAAAAAACAAAAACAACAGAAGGAACATGTATTATTATATAAGCTCTTATATTCGTTCATGACCATGCTTGTGTACATGGTCGGCAGAAATATACCACTCTACGGGATTGATATAGATGCATATAGCAATGTAAACGTAGATGCGCAGTCCATACTTTTACAGGCTATTTCAGGTGATATGAAGAACTGTTCCATTTTCATCATAGGCTTGTGGCCGTACATGCTGGCATCCATGCTTGCCATACTGATAGTTGCAATCATGTCGCTTGACAATACAAGAAAGCTGTCACCGAAGAAGATAAACATATGGACAGTTACCATCATGATGATTATCGCAGCAGTTCAGGCATATCACAAAACACAGACACTTATGTATAGAGTTAGTGGAGATGAACTTATATGGAATAAGATAATAGTTTTCATACAGCTTATCGCGGGCATGCTGATACTATATGATGCGAGGCTTCGGATGTCCGTTTATTCTTGTGACAGACCCAAGAAGTGAGGGTGGAGCCTTTTATCTGGGAGACAGTGAATTTGAGCAGATGATTACGGATTATGTGACTGATAAGCTCGATGAGCTTGGTCTTACAAAGGATGAGCTCGTGCTCTCAGGAGCTTCGATGGGAACCTTCGGTTCACTATACTATGGCTCAAAGCTTTCACCGCATGCACTGCTTCTTGCAAAGCCGCTTGCCAACATGGGAAATGTAGCACGAAACGAGCGAATCCTTAGAGCCGGAGGCTTCGCTACCTCGCTTGATATTCTGATGAAAAATTATGACAATCTCTCTGACGAGGCGATAGAGCAGCTCAACAACAGGATGTGGGACAGATTCGACAGTGCCGACTGGTCGCAAACAAAGTTCATCATCTCATATCTGTATGAGGATGATTACGACCCGGATGGTTATCCGAGCATTTTGTCGCATCTTAAGTCGAGCGGTGTTGAGGTGTATGGCAAGGGCTCACACGGCAGACATACTGACAATTCATCAAATGTCATGGCATGGTTCAAGAGCCAGTACAATAATCTGCTGCATGATGATTTTTCAAGATAAGCAAATAAACGTTGCAGGTCACACAGTTAGGTGTGAACAGTAACAGGAAAACAAATATTAAGTGAACAATAGTAAGACAGGTAAGTATTATGTATGGTGACACATGGCAGGTCCGCTGGAAAGAATTTCTATCGGACTCGTATGTATATGGATCAAAAATTGAATTTAATGAGGATGGTTCAGTCTCTTATAAGAACCGCCTCATGCCG
>UMFT01026834.1_pt1 | contig 11311 bp, 10 predicted proteins | sample 1965081 | NCBI WGS metagenome assembly UMFT01 (sample SAMEA4836053, study PRJEB28245) | human gut metagenome | biome: gut microbiome; material: fecal sample | place: Denmark | collected 2008
TTGGCTGCTGCGCTACTGGCATGCAAATGGCGAAGAACCGCTTCTCGAAGATTTTGAAAACCAGCAGTTAAAACAGCAGCTCTCCCCAGCCCTGACCTACATGATCACCAATTATGAAAAATCTATCAGTGCAGCGGAAATGGCAAAACTCTGTAATTTGAGCTACAGCTATTTTTCCAGAAGTTTCAACCGGCTTTTGCATATGAATTTCAGTGATTACCTGAATGAGATCCGCATCCGGGAAGCGGAAAAGCTGTTAGTCTCCACTACCCAGAACGTGACGGAGATTGCATCTGCGGTCGGTTTCTGTACCACAAGTTACTTTATCAAACAGTTTACCAAATACCTGCATGTTTCTCCCAAACAATACCAGAAACAAATGCGCCAGGGACAGAAAGATTTCATTGCATAACCACGCAACACAAGCTATAATAGTTGGCAGTGTCCAGTGGTTCCTTAACGGTAATCGGCGGTGCCGGACTTGTCATCGGCTCTTTTGTATCCGGTGGTACTGCAACTCCAAACTTTACCCGATTCGCAAAAAATGCGACAATCGGAACCGTTGCCACTGTAGTTGCTTTCTTTATCGGTAACTCATTGATGTTTTTCTTTGGTGCGATCTCCTACATTTTTGTAGGTGGTAACGATATTTTTGAAGTTATGATCCGTCTGAACCTGTTTTATATGGCACTGCTTGTCCTTGGTCTGAATATCTGGACTACAAATGACAATGCCTTATATACCGCCGGACTCGGACTTGCTAATATCTTCCATCAGAAGAAAAAACCTATGGTACTGATCTCCGGTATCATTGGAACGATTTTATCCGTCTGGTTATACTATAACTTCTGTAACTGGTTAAATGTGTTAAACTGCACACTTCCTCCGGTTGGTGCCATTCTGGTTCTCTCTTATTTCTTAAATAAGAAAGCATACGAAGATGATTCCCTTCCGGCTGAAAAGGTAAACTGGTTCGCAGTTGCCGGAGTCATTCTTGGTGCCATCGTTGCCAATGTATTAAACTGGGGGATTTCCTCCATCAATGGCATGGTGGTTGCTGTCGTCTGCTACCTGATTGGATATTTTGTGAAGAAAAATCAGAGATAAATAATACGTCCTAATTCTGCTGAAGTTCTATGTGAGATGGAAATGACAGTGCGGTCTTTCGCTACACGCTTTAACGCCAGTAACACTGCCTTTTCCGTCTCTGCATCCAGATTCGCCGTGATCTCATCAAACAGCAGCATTTGTGGTTCCGCCACTGCGGCTCTTGCAATGGATAAGAGCTGCCACTGTCCCTGCGAGAATAACTCCGGCGTGCATTTCGTGTCATATCCGTTTTCAGAGCTTTCTATCACATCGTCTAACCCGGTCAGCTCTGCCACTGCTTTTACGCGGTCTGCCGGAATGGTTTCATCATACAGCGTGATCTGATCGCGCACCGTTCCCGGAACCATGTGGAAGGTCTGTTCTACATAGCCGAACAGTTTCCGTTTCTCTTCCTCCCGGACTGTCACTGCCGGTCTTCCGTGGATCAAAACCTCTCCGCCCTGCGGTTCGTAAAGTCCTAAGAGAAGTTTTAAAATCGTACTTTTTCCTGCCCCGGTTCGTCCTGCGAGTGTTACCTGCTCCGCGTCCATGACCTTTAAATTCAAATGGTCTAAAACGACATGTTCATCATAACCGAAGGTCACATCCCGAAACTCGACAAACGGAACATCTGCTGTTTTATTTTCTGAGTGTCCCCCAGCCATCTGTTCCACGCATTCTTCTGCTACTGTCTCGCTGTCTTTTTCCACTATCTGCTTCTCCTCAAGTGCAAAAAATTCATTGATCCTGTGGATTCCGGCAATCGCAGACTGAATCGTCTGAATCTCCATTCCGAGGCTCTCCACCGGGGAGAATATCTGTGAGATATAGTTGATGACCGCAACCGCAGTTCCGGCAGACATTCCAAAGAAGGTCAGTACCGTGTGGTTTCCGGACGCGGAAAGCAGCATGACAACTGCGACAACCACCGCATTCAATATCAGTATCACCGGGGAGTAAACCGCATCATAAAAATTGGTGCGCTCCATCGCTGCATAACTCTCCCCGATATAAGTGTCGTAACGCTCTTCCATGTATGCTTCCTTTGCAAGACAATGGATTGTGCGGATATTGTGAAGCGTCTCCGGCACATGACCGGATGCCCGTCCGACAGCCTTTCGGTTTTCAATCTGCGCCGCCAGCATATTTTTCTGGACATGTCTGGTAAACCAGAATAAAAACGGCAGCAACACCAGCAATACCAGCGTCAGTCCACGGTTTTGAAACCAGATCACGACAAGGATACTGATAATCTTACATACATCCGCAAACATACTGATAATCCCGGAGGTAAACAGATTTTCCACCGTGTCAACATCCCCGACAAACCGTGACACCAGTGTTCCCGGCTCCTGCTTATTCACGCTGTCTGCCGTCAGACTTACAAATTTATCCATCAGGCTGCTTCTTAGTGCATGTGTGATTTTCTGACCAAACACCGTCAGGAGTCCTTCCCTCGCAGCTTCCAATATTCCGGTAAGTGCGAGCAGGACAAAATAGAGAAGGATCACAGAAAACGCCGCCTCATTACCGGCTGTCACTGTATCAATGATTTTTGCAAGGATCAGCGGCGGAATCAGCGCTGCCACAACTGCTCCGATCACTGCGGTCAGGATTCCGGCAGACAGCATTTTCTGTTTTTTGATTGTTTCCAGGATCACACTTTTTACCTGTCTTTTCTGTTTCATCTGTCACTCCTCCTTTCCTCTGTATGTTCAGAAACTATTTTTCTATTTTCCGTTTCCACTTTCGCATTCTCTCTTTCATCGCTCTGTGTCTCATACAGACTGCGGTACTCCGGTATCTTTTCCAGAATTTCTTCATGTGTACCGGCCACCGCCTTTCCACCTTCCATCCAGATGACCTGATTCATCTGCGGAAACAGATATAAACGGTGAGAAATTAAGAAAACAATATTGTCTTTCGTCTGCTGTTTCAAATTGGCAAAAATCTGTTTTTCCGTGTTTTTGTCTAGTGCCGAAAAAGGATCATCCAGAATCAGAACCGGCTTTTTGTGGCAGAGTGTCCTTGCAAGTGCAAGACGCTTTGCCTGACCGCCGGAGAGACGTACTCCGCCATTTCCAACCGCGGTCTGTTTTCCATCCTCCATCTCTGCAACTTCCTGTTCCATGCACACTGCCTTTAAGTAATCGTCTGCCTCTTTTTTCTCACCGAGCAAAATATTATTTTCCACACTGTCAAAAAACAACTCCGGATCATGTCCAAGATAACCGATCCGCTTCGTGCGGTCTGCCTCGTCCATAGCCTGCAAATCTGTGCCGTCCACAAGAATCTGTCCCTCATAAGGATATTCACACAAAAATACTTTTCCAAGCGTTGACTTGCCACATGCGACCGCCCCGGTAATACCGATGATCTGTCCTTTCTCTGCGGAAAGACAAATGTCGTCTAAAATTTTCTTTCCATCCGGATAAGCAAAATTCAGATGACTGATCTGTATTTTTTGCACTGTTGTCTCTGTTTTGCCTGCTGGGACTGTGTCGTTTTTTTCCTTACACTCCCTGGCATGATTTTCTGCTGTCTGATCTTCGATCGCAGTTCTCTCATCTTTTCGTGTCAGAAGTGGTTTGATACGGTTCCATGAAACCTGTGCTTTATGTACCGCATTGAACAGCTTCGCAGCGCTTGACGACTTCACGGAAAGTTTCACAAAGCACGACAAAAATGTGGTAAACGCCGCAATGCCCCATGCACGCCAGCCGGTTCCCAATACATTTTTCTGTCCGAAATACAAAATGAACAGCACACCTGCCATGGAGATGACTCGATACACCGGTGGCATTGCCGTGTTCCAGATGTTTGCTCTCACGGCTGATTTTTCATACGCAGACAAATTTTCTTCATATGCATTCTGTCTTTCTTTTTCACGCCCGAAAACACGGTATGTGATTGCATTTTCTGCCCGGTCTAACGTCGCTGCGCTCAGCGCGCCGGACTGTTCCTTGTAGGCAGCCCCGGTTCTCTGGATCATTTTTTTCATTTTTTCTGCGGTCATGTAAGAGATTGGCGGAAACAGCATACATAAGAGCGCCAGCCGCCAGTCATACCACAAAAGCATTCCGGCATAGGCTGCCAGTGCCACACCTGTATCAAAAATTTCCGTCGTAAATTTCCGCATTCCCTCCACACAGTCATCAACGTCGAGGATCGCTTTCGTTATGACATTGCCTTCGCCCTCTTCCTTAAGGCTCGCCCTGCTTTTTCTGACAAGGCTTCCATAGAGGATTTCCTTCATCCTGCGGTTTACATTATTGGCAAAACGGCGGACATAAAAACGCTTGATATATCTCGAACTCTGCACGATCACGATCACTGCCACATAGCTTAACACAAGAATCAGCATATCGCCAAACTGTCCGGCACCTCTTAAAATGTCCACAAGACAGCCGGTCATTTTTCCTTCGAACCACGGTCCTGCAAGCAGTCCTACATTATAGATCAGACCGGATATTGTCACCGCCAGAAGTACTTGCCATTCTGCTTTAAAATAGGACAAAATCCTGTCCGGCTGAAATGATGCTGGCTGTTTCTGTTTTTCTCTCATTTTGTCCTCCTTTTCCCTGCAAAACAAGAAAGGCATCACACCAAAGTGCGATGCCTTCCATTCATTTCTGACTGTTTATTCATAAATATGTTTTTTCTTATCTTTTGCTTTTACCTGTTTTTTCTTTAACATATGTTTTGGATTTTTGTCTGCCATAATGTATCCTTCCTTTCCAATGCCTATAGGCTTTTCGGTCTGTAGGTTACTTTCTGTACAAAATAATTATCCTTCAATTGCGATGAATTTACGTTCCGGTACTGCTGCCTTTGCTTCTTTCTTTGGAACAAACAGTTTCAAGATACCATGTTTGAACTCGCCCTTGATATCTTCCTCTGTTATATCTTCACCAACATAGAAACTACGCTCGCAGGAACCTGCATAACGTTCTCTTCGGATGTACTTGCCGGTATCTTTCTCCTGCTCATCCTGATCAAGACCTTTTGCAGCGGCGATGGACAAATATCCATTGTCTAACGATACCTTGATCTCATCTTTCTTGAATCCAGGCAGATCGATAATCAGCTCATAGCCGTTGTCCATTTCCTTGATATCTGTTTTCATAAGATTCTTTGCATGTCTGCCATACAATTTCTTCTCAACCTTACTGTCATCATAGAATGGTAAATCAAACAAATCATCAAATAAATCTTCTCCAAAAATACTAGGCATCAACATAAGTCATCTCTCCTTTTTCTACGGTATCCGCTTTCTCGTGGATATCTCATGCTTTATTACCTTGTTTCTTTGGAACTGGGATGTTCGGAGAACTCACAGAACTTTTACTTCTGAAATCTTTTCTGATCTCTTGGTTCTTCTTTTGTTCTCTTCCTTTGTTCTGACTATGTTATACACCCGTTTGTTAGCACTGTCAAGAGTAGAGTGCTAATTTTTTGTGAAGATTTTGTGAAAGTGGACTACATTCACATAAATATGTATCTCCCGAAGCTGATTTTTTGTTTTCTGCTGATATTGTTCCTGCTCACACAAGCTTCTTTGTTCTCCACTTCCCGGTTTTCCAGCGCCATACCATGCCGACAGCCCGCACACACTCATCGCTTGCAAGACCAATATACGCTCCCACAGCCATAAGTCCCATGGAAATTCCAAACAGCCATGTGCCTCCCACCGCAAAGACAAACATGAAAACGGCTGCGATCACTGCCGGGAACACTGCATCTCCGCTTGTTTTTAAGGCTTGTCCAAACACAAGATTCGTCACGCGTCCAATCTCAAGTACAATGTCGATTGCCAGCAGCTTGCGGACCAGCGCAGTCATTTCCGGGTTGTCTGTAAAGAGTGGCATAATAAACCCGGAACCAAGCACAATTGCTGTCTCCATGCAGACTGCCACACATACTCCGACAAATGCTGCCCGCTTTGTCCCTCTGTCACACTCTTCGAGTTCCCCAGCACCGATGTGCCAGCCTGTCATGATCGCATTTGCCTGTGCCAGTGCTGCACCGACACAATAGGAAAAATTACTGATCGTTGCCGTATAAGATCTGGCTGTCACATTCAGCCCTTCTGCATCCATCTGGTTCAGGAAACGGATGACAAGCATCATTGCAACATTATAGAGTGCCGTCTCACATGCAGATGGAAGTCCGACTTTCACGATCTGCCCTAAGACTGTCTTATTTGCGATCCTCTCTGTACTGTTTTTTGCAGAGATCAGCTTATGTGAAAAATACAGTACAATACACAGGTTCAGGATCTTGGAGATCACAGTTGCTGTGGCGACACCTGCAACACCTTTGTGCAATACAAAAAGAAATACTGCATTCATCACAAAATTTGCGATATTTCCAACGATCGTGGCATATAATGGCTGCTTTGTATATCCGAATGCGCGCAGATAGCTTGAAAAAATAGGAATGACCGCATTTAATATACACCCACCCCCGACAATTTTAAGATAAATCAACGCCGGTTCATACAATGCATCCGCAATTCCTACCATACGAAGGATTGCTCCTGCTCCCGAAAATAAAAATACTGCCATAAGCACGCCTGCAACAGCATTAAATAATAATCCAAGCTGCCTTGCCTGATAGGCAACTCCCGGTCTGCCTGCGCCAATATTCTGCGTCATGACCGAAACCATGCCGGAAGATATGATAGAAAACATTATGATAAAAATTCCAATATAACTGTTTGCCGTTCCCACCGCCCCGACTGCATAGTCTCCAACTGCGGATAACATCAGAGTGTCAACCATACCGGACAGCATATAAAATAGTGTTTCCAGACAGATTGGGATAAAAAGTCTTGTGAGCTGTTTCATCTTAAGTCTCCTTTTTCCGTTCATACTTATCCAATCTATTTTATATTATTTTCCCCTGAAAAACTTGCACTATTTTAACCAGAAAAAGTACAATTCTGCTCATTTTAAAAAATATATCTGCGTTATAAAAATCTGGAAGCCAGATAAAAATGAAATTCGTCATATTTCATCAGGCAATTCCACTGCTTTTCTTACTTCTTCCACCCACTCTGCACTATGACAGCAAAACAGTTCTTCATGCTGCATATTGTGCTTCCGGATATCCGGATTTTTGAAATAAGTACAATATCTCTTTTCGCATTTTTCTCCCATCTTGGTTGCGTAAAAAACATGGATCGTTGTTCCAGGCACATCAATTCCACGCTGGACTTTCGTAACCAGATCAGAATAGAACTGATTATAAATACTCTGTTTCGTAATCCATGGACTTCCTCCCTTACCGATTCCAAACATATTAAAAAATCCATTATATAATTCTTTTTTGCCACCGTCTGTCTTATCCAGCTTTTTCTGCATAAATTTTGGAAGAGTACCTGTATGTACCATTTTATACATAAAAGGCACTACCATGGATGACTGAATTTTAGCCACAAGATATATTCTCCCACCATACTTTTTCCTGATTTCCTGCTCAATTTTTTCACATTCATCTTCCATCGAATAAAATTCCGTTTTCTCGTTTGGATCAAATCCATCATAAGAAACTGTTACCGTGTAAAAATAAGAATGTAACCCATCCAGTACATGATCAAAACTGCTATACAGACAGCAGGTGCCGGGAAATAAAAATATCACTGGTTTACGATTATCTCCACTTTCATAAAATTTCATAGCTGGTCTCCTTTAGGCTTTTCTCACAACGCAATGCATCCTCATACCTTTACGGATTTCAAATTTTTCCACTTTTAGTCCTGCTTTTCTGCTGCATTCCATGACCACATCTCTTGTTGGAACCCGGACATCTCCGTGCCCACATATATTTGCCAGAGGCATTTCCAGTGTATTCATCAGCCATATCAATATTTTATTATCACTTGTCACATCCCTCAGTATCAATCTTCCATTTGGACGAAGACATCTCTTCACACTGTCAAAAAACGCCTGTGGATTCGGATAATGATGGAAACTCATAGAACAAATAATTGCGTCAAATGAATCGTTTTCAAAAGGAAAGTTTTCACAGTCTCCCACAACAAATGTTGTATTTGGAATATTTTTCTTTTTTGCCTGTTCGATCATGGCCGGAGTCAGATCCAGCCCTGTATAATGCCGGTCCGGATATTTTTCTGATAATAAAGAAATCATTGGAGCAGGTCCGCATCCTGCATCCAATAAATCATTAAATGGCTCTTTTTCTAATTCTTCCAGAATATCCGGATAATCCTTCTTACACATTTCGTAAATACCAGCATGGTTACTTTCATATCTTCCTGCTGCTTTTGTAAATTCGCTGATTGACAATTTTTTGTATTCTTCGTTTTTCATTCTTTCTTCCTCCGATCACGTCTGTAGCATAAATCAATCTTCTCCTAGAAATCTGGCTTCTTTTTCAATTTCAAATAAGCGGTCAAAACTTGTGTTAGTCTCTTTCTGCACTCTTCCATTCTGCAACCACATTTCTCACCCGGCGGTCAATATCCAGACGTGCTCTGCGGCATTCTTCCGGATATTTTCTTGCTGCCTGAAATGCCAGTTTCACAAAAAGTCCGGAACCAACCGGGAGCATTGTCTTTAGCATGCTCTCTGGAAAAACGAAATGGGTTCCATGTTCATAAATGACAGACTCCAACCTGCATGTGTGTGGATGTTCTTTCATTCGCTGTTTCATTCGACGGATATATTTTGCAGTATCCCACAACACATCATCTTCTGCGCCGATCAGCAATAATGTTCCTTGGATTTTTTCAATCTTGATCATCTCGTCTTCTGTGATTGGGTGAGCCGTTTCCGAATCATCAAACAGTTTTCTTGAATTGATCATATCACCGGTCCGTTTTGTTTCTTTTTCAATCACATGCCAGTAGTCCGGATGTTTGTAACAAAATGGCATGTACGGAAGCGGTTCTCCTTTGTAAGAAAAAAGAGATTCTCCCTCGATCGGCCATTCCTTACAGCCGTCTTTTTTGCCCTGCATAAATCCCTGCCAGATAAAATCACTCGGTGTCAGACCGATCGTCAATGTAATATTTTCAAAATAAGAAGCGGCAGTCAAAGCGAGTGTTCCTGTAGTAGATGCCCCGACAATTCCTATTTTCTGATTACCGTGTACTTTTAACCAATTGATTGCTTTCTCTATGCGTTCCAGCGGATAATTATGATGTCCATAATCCTTTTTTCCGGGTGACATCGTCATCACATTCACACCGAGTTTATGCAGCCATTTCACAGATGTACGCGCCAGATAATCCTCTGAATCGTCTCCGATCATGGCGATCATTGCACAGCCTGAGCCTGTTTTGCATTTCCAATATGCACCATAAAATCCATCTGTTTCCATGTCAAAATGTCTTTTTTTCATCTATATCATCTCCTTAATATCATCTGCGTTTCTCCATAACGATTATTTTGTTCGATATATTCCGAACAGCTGGAATTTTACCTATCACACAATAAACAGGCATAAGTTCTTTCATTCCCTCAACCAGACTGACTTCCTGCAGGATAGAAAAATTCGGTACAATCTTTTGTAATTCTGTTCCGTTCTCAACACCCCATGTGAATTTTGCATTGCTGCCCTCTATGGATTTTTCCTTCACATGTTTCACAACAAATGGTGACATGGTTTCGACCATTATGGTTACTTTCTGAAATGATTTTTCAATAATAGAAAATATCTTTCTGATGTCCTTCTCACACAAATACATCGTAAGTCCTTCCATTATCACCAGAACATTTTCTCCATGATAATCGATATCGTCCACGTAGGAATTATCCATTGCAGACTTTGCAATCTGATATATCGGACCTGTTTCTGGAAGAAACTGCCGCCTTATCTTCATAGTCTCCGGCAGATCCACGTTGTACCATCTCAGATATTTTTCCTTCATCCGGTAACATCTGGTATCCAGTCCACATGCAATATTTACAACAACTGTATTTTCATGCTTCTCCAGATATTGTCGAACCATCCGGTCTAATACGATCGTTCTCGCGATCACGCCACAGCTCATGGCTTTATCCTTATCTGCTTTGGAAAAGTCATAGTCCAGCTTTTTCACAAGTTCTACTGCAATCTCATCCCTGATTTTGGCATTTTGCTTTTTTGTTTCTTTTGCTCTTGCATACAAAGTCTGTACCATCGTTTCCGGCACACCTGTCACATTCACTTTTTCTTTCATGTACTTTCCTGCTTCCATATCAATACATTGCCGCTTGTGTTAGTTGTATCTAACCTGCATCTGATAAAAAACCGTGTGAAAACAAAACTGTAATTCCACACGGTTTCTTTTCCCTATGCATTCAGTATATCACTTTCATCTGGTTTAGCAACCAGATTTTATCTCACTTTTATTGTGTTACTTGCAAAAGACAAACTGCACCAGCAGCATATAAAATACAGTTCCACCGCCGGTACTGAGCAATATGCTCTTTTTCCATCTGTAAAGGAGTACGATAAATGCAATCGCCAAAAATTCCGGTATTCCATATGTTCCGCTTCCCGGTACATCTTTCAGACAATAAATGACCAGTAGACCGATGACTGCATAAGGCAGTACCTTACCCAGATATTGGATAAATTCCGGTGGTTCTTTTCCTTCCGGGAAAATTAAAAACGGCAGAAACCGTGTCACCATTGTGCCAAGCAGTGCCCCTGCGGTTGCACCTCCCACCCAGTAAATCTGGTTCAAAAGCGTCACAAAAAACATAAACCATCCTTTATCCACACCCTCCGGTACTTCTGTCGTACAATTTACGGAAAAGGTTTCATCACACATTCCATAAATCAGATAAAACTTTTTCCATCCGACATTTTGATATTTATCCAACATGGAGATCCCATGCTCCGCATCAGAAATCCATAAGACATTCCTAAAAATAAGAATCCTACACAGATTGGCAATGTGTAGGGCAATGCTGCCTTGAATGCTTTTTTCTTCATGTAACTTTGTTCCTCTTTTCCTGTTTGTAACGCAATAGCCTTTCCATACTCGATCGCATAGAATTCCTACCGACATACTTTACTTTTTCTAATTTAACGCAAAAAAAATCTGTCCTATGTGTAAGAGTGAGATTTCCATTAATGCATGCCGCTGTCCGATGTGTACCACAATCCTTGATGCCAAGGCTGTGCAGCATGCAATATTCAGGTTGTGGAAATCCGTCAATCCAGGTTACGAGCGGCAGAACCCAAAGATGAAACTCCGAGAGTTCCA
>UMFT01010275.1_pt1 | contig 11220 bp, 4 predicted proteins | sample 1965081 | NCBI WGS metagenome assembly UMFT01 (sample SAMEA4836053, study PRJEB28245) | human gut metagenome | biome: gut microbiome; material: fecal sample | place: Denmark | collected 2008
CGCCACATCAGCCGGACAGTTGAATCCTCCGCAAACAAGATTCGTCCAATTCCAGGCACCATAACTGCCGGTTACTCTAAAATAAGGTCCATAGAGAATCTCGGGCTCATTGTCGCCTGCTTCATTAATGATAAGTTCTTTGCCTGCCCAGAGTCCGTAATCATCAGGATGAGAAAGGTTCCAGATAATCGCATCCGTCATACGATAAGGGATTTTTTCGGTATGTGCAACAGAACCCGCTCCCATATAACTCACTTCGATGACAGAGTTATCCTGAGCATCTTCAGGAATGACAACTGACATATATTTGTCCGAGATGGAATCTACCTCAAGCTCGACACCATTCATTTTGACAGTAGAAGTGGAATTCGCGCCTCCGAACCCATAGAGGTCGAAGTATTTACCTTTCAGCTGTACAGATGTGCCGGGAAGAGCAAACTCATTATACAGACCGTCCACCTGAACCAAAGGTACAGACACCGTGAAATCATAAGTGGTACTTCCCAACTCCGTTTCATAATAGAGTTTATTATTCACTTCCAACGGAATCTGACGGGGAATGGGAAGGTAGGCACTGCCGGCAGTCGCATATACCTCACCGACAGGAAGTTCAACATCATTGAACATCACTTTCCTCACACGGCTTAAATTGGAACCGTCGAGTACAATCATCTGCTCCAGATTTCCGTCAGTGATTGGCAACAATTTATCCCTGTCTTTGGAGTCATACACAGCGTCAATAACGGGGGCACCGCTTGACGCCATTTCGTCATCATAATTATCATTATAGGTCACTATGTCCTGACAAGCACCAAAGCTCAACGCCATACAGCACATAAGAGTTATGGATTTGAAAGATAATCTTTTCATGAAATATTGATTTTAAATTTCTGACTTTATTCTAGAATAGGGAAGGCACTTTAACTCCAACCCGGATTATTGCTGTCAATCGCTTCATTAGTAGAAACCTCATCAGAAGGCAATGGAAAGAGCAAATGACGCTGTTCACGATGTTTGTTCACACCGGCTTCATCGTAGTGGGTCTGAGAACCGTCCTTGTTGATTCCGCCGATAGAGTTCATCACTTCCACATAGATTCCCCAACGAATCAAATCCCATCGCCTGTCTCCTTCCAGCGCAAGTTCTTTGGCACGTTCTTCAAAAATGGCGGAACGCAGGGCTTGTTTGGAAGCAATGGCTCCATCACCGGAACTTGATGCAAGAGTAGCATTCGAACGGATACGTACCCTATTCAATGCACTGATAGCCTCCGAAGATACTCCATTATCCAATTCACATTTCGCTTCTGCGTAAATCAGCACGATGTCAGCCAGACGAAGGAAAGGCCAGTAGGCATCCGATTTTTTCTGTGTGGCGTCTGTAACGTCTGCATATTTGTTGGTGAATGCCAGACACTCGTTCGATACGTTAAAGTAATAGTTGCGTCCGTCGTTGTAGGGAGCTTCCGGTTCTGCCACATAATTTCCGTTAGCATCATAGCCTGTGGCCTTCAGCACGTACTCCGGCGTGTTCGGATAGAAAAAGCCGCTCTTCGGTTTTCCCTCTTCGTCCTGATAGCTTACTATAAAACGATGTTTCACTCCTTGTGTGACACGGTAATCCTGAGAGGTGAACAGAGTATACCAGTGATAACGGTTGCCGATATACAGACCGCTGGCCACTACACCGCGTCCATTGTCAATCCCATTATACCATTCAAAGATACTGTTTCCATAAAGTTCATCACCGTTGGCACCTTGCAAGGCAAACAGGTGTTCGGTACTTTGCCCCAGTCCGGAACGCTTCCACAGTTGGTCATAAGGAAGCAGGTCATGGCTGCCGTAGTTGTTGTCCGGAGTAGGATAGAGCAGATATCCCGCCCATTTGGCAGCCTTTTCATAGCAATCCCTCCAATCGAAACTTTCGTAACCTTTCACCTGAGTCTTTACAAACTCCCGCCTTACAGGCATATCCAAGACTTTATCGTCACCATTGTATGAATAAGACGAACCGGTCATCACTGTCATTTTCTCACCTGCAGGAAGTGCACCGGAAGCCATGGTTGCATATACTTTAGCGAGCAGTCCGACAGCTGTTCCTGCACATACATGCCCTGTCTGATACTCTGCATCCGTATTCTTATAAAGACGGGGAATGGCTTCCTCTTCCAAAAGACGAACTATTTCAGCATAGACATCGGCTATCGGACGGCGAGGATTGTTGTATCCCGCCCCGTCCGTGACAGCCCTGTCAAACAACGGAATCTCACCATACGCCTTTACCAGCATAAAATAGGCAAAAGCCTTTTGGAAATACACCTCACCCAGACCATTCGTCTTTACCCGTTCATCGGCACCCGTGATTGCATTGATATATTTAATAGCCACATTAGCGCGATTAATCAAGTTATAGCAACCCTTCCAAATGGTATTGGTCACATCATCTCCCTGATAATTGCCGGCACCTGCATTGCTGAATGCCCAGTCAGGACCGGAAGCATAGTCACAGTCCATATCAAGCACGCGGGGGAAATTCCCCCAACGGAACATATCGTCCGCCCATTTACTGTACACGCCGGTCACCCATTGGCTGACTGCAGCATCATCGTTGCCCACCTCTTCCGGGCCCACAAAAGAATATGGCTTTTCGCTTAAGAAATCCTGGCAAGCGGAGAAAGTTGTCATGCCTGCTAAAGAAAGAGATAACAGGATATATATTTTTTTCAGTTTCATGGAGTTACATTTAATTGTTTATCATCTTAAAAATCTACTTTCATGCCCAATGAGAATGTGCGGCTGCTGGGATAGGAATACACATCAACACCACGCCGGGAGGCATCCGAACCGAAAGCATTCACTTCGGGGTCGAACCAGCTATAGCCGGTAATGGTGAAGAGATTGGTTGCGCTGGCATACACATTGACATTGCTGATACCTTTGAAATTAGGTTTCCAGACATACCCGATATTCAAGCTTTTCAGCTTCAAGTAAGAGCCGTCTTCTACATAACGGTTAGAGATAAGCATATTACGTTCGTAGCCCGAAACGGCTTTCGGCCACTTTGCCTGGGCGGCATTGGCTTCTGTCCAGCGGGTATTATAGGCTTCACGGGTGATATTACCCACATTCCCCATCTTCATATCCATCAGGTTGCCATTGAAAATGTCGTTTCCCTGACTTCCTTGCAGGAAAAAGCTCAATGTAACGCCCTTCCACTCGAAGTTGCTGGTAAGTCCATAAACAAAATCAGGATTCGTATCTCCGATAATCACCCGGTCGGCCGAAGTAATATCGGGATTATCATCAAAGTTCCTGTATTTTATTTCACCAATCATACCGGCGCCTTTTGCGCGGATATCTGCACTGGGCGAAGCCATCACCTCTGCCAGATTATCATAGAATCCATCTTCTACATAACCATATATAGCCCCGATAGGACAACCGTTGCGCTGTATGAACACCTCATCAGCCGAACTCCATAATTTCTGCGCAAACTGGTCAGCTTTCAGTCCGCCAATCCTGTTGCGGTTGAACGAGATATTCGCATCGATATTCCATTTCAGCGGTGTATTCTGCAACACATAGAACTTACCGGTCAGTTCAAGCCCTTCATTAGTGATGTGTCCGCTATTGACCATCATGCTACCGAAACCGGTACTTGAAGGGATTTTCACATCCTGAAGCAAATCGCGTGTTTTCTTATGATAATAATCCACCGTCAGGTTAATGCGGTTATTCAAGAATCCCATATCAATTCCCACATTATATTGGGCAGTCGTCTCCCAACGCAAGTCATCGGAAACCGGGCCTCTCCAGTCCACTTCGGCAAAGCCGCTGTTGATAGCCCCGCCAAAAGGATAGTTTGCCATATTAAGCATTGGCAGCGTACGATAACTTCCGATACCTTGGTTACCCGTTTCACCATAACTCAGGCGCAACTTCAAGTTACTGAATATCCCCAAGTCTTTGATAAACTTCTCTTCCGACATACGCCATGCAATAGCTCCGGAAAGGAAACTAGCCCACTTGTTCTTATCGGTAAACTTACTCGAACCGTCAGCACGACAAGATGCAGTAAGGATATATTTATCCATGAGAGTGTAATTGACACGTGCCAGGAATGAAGCTAAAGCTGCATCTCCCCTGTCAGACCTCAATTTGCCCGGATTAGCTCCCAAACTCATATCGAAATCCTGAGTGATGTCGTTGGGAAATCCCGTGGCCGACATTGCTTTGCTTCCCCAACTGGATTTCTCTGCCGTAAAACCTGCCACCGCATTAACGCTATGGATACCGAACGTCTTATCGAACGTCAGCAGTGATTCGGCGGTGATTCCCAACCACCAGTTGCTTGACTGTTCGGCCTTGCCATTGATATTAGTAGTGGACGAACCTTCCTGCGTTTCGCGGCCATAGTACATACCACGGTCATTGTTAGTGTAACTGATACCCAAATTCTGTCTGAACTTCAGAAAAGGCAAAAGTTTAACCTCCATATAGCTTGAATTGAACACATTTATGCTGCGCAAATTATCTTTTGTGTTGGTTATATAAGCCAACGGATTAGATGCAAGCCAGCTCAATTCACCAGTTTCCGCTTTATTCTTCTGCGGATCATACGTCGAGGGGAACACCAATGCAGAACGGATAACACCACAATCAGAAGAGTTGGTCTTCGAGAAATCCGTATCAGTATGCGTGAAACTGGTATTCATGCCCATTTCCAACCATTTGGTTATATACCTACCTATATTGGAACGTAACGAATAACGGGTAAAACCGGAATTCTTGATGATACCATCCTGTTTGAGGAAATTACCGGAGAATGAGTGCCAACCCTTGTCCGAACCGCCCGATACACTGATATTATATTCCTGCGAAAAGCCGTTCTGATAAATCAAATCCTGCCAGTCGGCCACCCCCACATAGGAAATGTTACCATATTCATCTACATAATCACCCGGTCGGAGGAAGTCTTCCGGTGCCGGCAGGTATTTGCCTGCAGAAGTATCGTTTCCGCCACCCGGCAAGGCCGGATATTCCCAAGCCCCGGGATACGGCAGCTTGCCATAAGGCTTATTACTATATTTATAATCATTAAGCACTTGTTCGTTTTGATAATTGGCATAAGTGAATGCGTCGAGCACATCCATACGTTTCGCTATCTTCGAGAATGTAAAGTTGGCACTGAATTCCACCTTTTCATTTCCCTTCTCACCTCGTTTGGTGGTTATGATAACAACCCCGTTCGCCCCACGGGAACCATATATGGCAGTCGCAGAAGCATCTTTCAAGACATCAATACTCTGAATGTCGTGCGGATTGATAAATGCCAATGGGTTTGATTTATTCTGACTGTTATTCGTGTCACTTGCAGGAGTATCTCCCGTATCAAACGGCACGCCGTCTACAATATAAAGAGGTTGTGAGTTGGTAGAGAAAGAGTTCGTACCACGAATTTGAATACTGATGCCGCCCCCCGGAGCGCCGTCACTCTGATTCACCTGCACACCGGCAATCTTGCCCGCCAACCCCTTACTCAAATCAGTAGGATTGCCTTTCATCAGGTCGTCACTTTTTATCTGCGAAACGGCACCGCTCAAATCACGTTTCTTCATTGTACCATAACCCACTACGACAACCTCGTCCAGCAGTTCCGCATCATCCTTAAGAACAACAGTCACCCGGGCCTGTCCGTTCTTTAAGGATACTTCCTGCTGCTTATAGCCAATAAAGCTGACCTGTAAAACCGCCCCTTGCGAAACGGTTAATGTAAAATCACCGTTCAAATCAGTGATAGTTCCGTTTGTCGTACCTTTCTGTACTACATTTGCACCAATCACCGGTTCTCCCGAAGCATCCGTCACCCGTCCTTTTATTTTAACGGATTGCTGTTGTATCATTGCTGTCGTGTCGGCAGACGCATTAGCGGGAAGAGGAACACCACTAACCAGAGATGCCAGGCAGAGCCCTGTGATAAATACTGTTTTTCTGGATTTTAGATTCATAATATAAATATTTGATAGGTTTTTATTCTGTCGATTTAAGGACTTCCTTTTGACTGTGGCAAATGTACGAATAAAAAAGTACCGCCTATTTCTCATTTGATTTTCAAACTATCCGAATTGTATCCCGACCGGAGAATAATCGATTCGGGATAGAAAAAGATACAAAAGACACATATCTTCCCCTAAAATGATACATTCGGGATAAGGGATTTATGAACGGAATTCTTAACTTAGCAACGTGAAAAGATACAATTATGAAAAGACACTTACGAATTCCTTTGTTTCTTCTTATCTCCTTGCTGAATAGCCTGGCATCATACGCTTCAAACGAAATGAGTTTTCACCAGCTGGGAGTAAAAACAGGCATGTCCGACAATTATATTCAAGCGATAGAACGGGATAAATATGGGTTCATGTGGTTTGCTACCCGTGATGGCCTGAACCGCTATGACGGTTATCATTTCAAGACTTATACTACCCTCCGGCAAGGAGCTTACAACAATAGCGTAGAATGGGTAGCAGAAGATGCAGCAGGCAATATATGGATAAAAACTCCGGTTAACTATTGTTTTTATGACCGTGAAATGGACGAACTGGATAACAGAACGGAGCTTCTTCTGCACAAGATAGGTATCTTTGAAAGCCCCAGGCAATTATTCATAGATGACGACAAGAACCTGTGGTGTGTTGCAAACAACACATTGTATTACTACATCTTCTCCGATGAAACGCTATACAAACAGTCACTTCCGGGCAGCGTAAACATTGCCGACATGGCATGCCGCAACAAGAGATGTTACATTCTCATGACCGATGGAAATGTAATTAACATAGATTGGATGCATAAATCCATAACCAAACTGTTTCATACGGAAATACATACCACTTATGTGCCTCACATTTATCTGGACTTTTCTTCCCGGCTTTGGGTGTACGCCCCGCACAGCGCAGATGTCAAATGTTATTCTCTGACAGAAAACAACTGGATTGACTTTGCCGCCCGAACGGAACTCAGTAGAGAACGAACCATGATTACCACAATAACCGACGACGGCAAAGGGAATATCTGGATAGGAACCGATGGCAGAGGAATATTCATATGTCCGTATGATAAAGAAAAGGGCAAGGTGACGCGTCTATTCAAGGATGTCGACAAATTATATTCCCTGCCGGACAATCACGTGACCTATATCTATAAGGACAACCGCGACGTGATATGGATAGGAACCGGCAAACAGGGCGTAGCCTATTCAGGTTTGAACAATCTGATATTCGAAAACCATTATTGTCCCCAACTGGAGGATGTCAGTTGTTTCTACGAAGACGGAGAGGGCAAACTATGGCTGGGATTTGACGGTGAAGGCATAGCCAGTTACGACAAGGATAAAAACACCTATACTTATTATAAATCAAAGAACAAAGAGATTCCTTCCGACTTGATTGTTTGTTCTTTCCATGACAACAAAGGCAGAGTGTGGTGGGGAAGTTTCGGCGGTGGAGCGTTTTATTATCAGAACGGGCAGTTCACTCCGCTCAAAGCACCGGAAAATAATCCGGTGGAACTGCCTCAATACATACGTCGTATCACACAGGATAATGCCGGTAACTTATGGTTTGCCACTTACTCGCAAGGACTCTACTGCCTGGAACCTTCCGGAATGCTCAAAGATTATACAATGAGTAATTCGACTTTACTGACCAATTACATTGCCGACCTGACATACGTTGATGGTCATTCTCTTTATGTGGCTACCAGTTCCGGAGTGTACTACATGAATACTTCCACCCGGGAGATGACGATATTGGAACAAACTGCCGACGGTGAAGAAGTGATACAAGATAAGTTCGCCAATTGCATCTATCAAGATTCACGCGGACTACTATGGATAGGCGGACGGAAAGGGGTCAATGTGTATAGCCCGAAGCAAAATAAGTTAATCAATTTGAATACCGCAAACGGTGTTTCCCATTCATATATACGTGCCATTATCGAAGATGCATCTCACAATATGTGGCTCACTACAGACCATGGCATCACCCACGTGGAAGTAGTGGAATCCGATGCTGCCAGTATGCCCGACTTCCGTTGCCACCCTTATTATGAAGAGGATGGAATCGGTAACCTTACTTTCAATAATTTTTCAATCTTCTGCAATCACAGGAATGAAGTAATTGCCGGAGGCGGAGGAGGATACGTAAAAATTATCCCACGCGGCAATGACTTGTTTTACTTCGACCGCCAAGTAATATTCACCGACTTATATATTGATAATGAGTGTGTCAATGCAAACAGGCCCGCACACAACGGACGTATCATTCTCACAAAGAACATCCAGTTGCTTAACAACCTCAACCTGAACTATTCAGACAACAGTTTTGCTGTGGAAGTCTCGGCTATGGACTATGGCAATCTGCACAAGCTACAATACGAATACAGACTCAATAAAAACGAAGAATGGACAAAGCTGGAGGGAAACCGGATTTATTTCAATAAACTGGCTCCCGGAACTTATCAACTTCAAGTACGGGTAATGAAGGTTCATGATTATGAAAACGATGCAAGTGCTACACTTTCCATCAATGTGTATCCGCCATTCTGGCTTTCTAATATAGCTTATAGCATCTATGCATTACTGTTGGTGAGTGCCATATCACTTATCTTTATCCACATGAAACGGAAACACCGTCGATTATTGCTTCAACAAAAACGTGATATGGAAACGGTGCAGCAGCATGAAATTGACGAAGCCAAATTACGCTTTTTCACTAATGTAAGCCATGACCTGCGCACTCCTTTGTCACTTATCATCACTCCTCTTGAGCAAATATTGGCTACTAATACGGCACAAGACATAAAAAAGGAATTGAAGTTGATTCATCGCAATGCATTGGCACTCCTGGACGTTATCAACCAACTGCTTGATTTACGTCGGCTGGACAATGGTAAAGCCCAACTCAATCCTTCCCACGGTGATTTGGCTGATTTCATCAAAGAAGTATGTGATTCTTTCTATTCGTACGGAGACAAAAAGAATATTGCCTTCAGCCTTTCATTGAAAACCGATAATCTGGAAACAGACTTTGATAAGAATAAAATGCAGCGCATAATGCTTAATCTATTATCGAACGCATTCAAATACAACGTGAATCACGGAAGCGTGAACGTAGTGCTGGATCGTATCATAAAAGATGAAAGAGAATATGCCTGCATCCAAGTGGCGGATACCGGAATCGGGATACGTGAAGAAAACAAAGCTAAAATATTCGACCGTTTCTATCAAGAAGAACACTCATCCACTGATTATATCGGCAGTGGCATAGGCATGCATATAGTCAAAGAATATGTTACTCTCCATAATGGCGACATTCAAATTCGCGATAATCATCCCCAAGGTACTATCTTTGAATTTATGTTCCCCATACGACATGAATGCAAGAACATAAATCCCACGGCAACGCCAACTGAAAGACCAGACATACAGGAAGAACCGGAGCAAGCAAAAACGCCAACAGGTTATTCATTACTTATTGTGGAGGACAACGAAGATTTCCGACAATTCATTGTTGACTGCCTGAAAGACCGATTTACTGTTTATGAGGCCGAACAAGGTGAAAAAGCAATGGAGATATTGGCCCTGCATGATATCAGCCTTGTGATAAGCGATGTCCGTATGCCGATAATGAACGGACTGGAGCTATGTAATAAGATAAAGGGAGACTTCCGTTACTCACATATCCCTGTTATTTTACTAACTGCACGAACCGCCCAGGAACATATGCTGGAAGGATTGCGTGAAGGTGCCGATGACTATATAACCAAGCCTTTCAATCTGGATATTCTTCTACTCCGTATCCAAAAGCTGTTAGAATGGAGTAGCCGCAACCATCAACGATTCGGAAAAGTTGAAGTGTCTCCTGCCGAGATTACCATCAGCACTATTGATGAAAGGCTTATTGAGCGAGCCATACAAGCAGTGGAAGAGAATATGGACAATACAGATTTCTCTGTCGAAGACCTAAGCATGACTGTCGGAATGAGTCGTGGTCACTTATACAAAAAACTAATGACGATAACAGGCAAGTCCCCTCTTGAATTTATCCGTGTCTTGCGCATAAAAAGAGGAAAGCAATTATTGGAACAGAGTCAGGAAAGCATTTCTCAAATAGCTTATCAAGTAGGACTGTCACCCAAACAATTCGCTAAATATTTCAAAGAAGAGTTCGGATGCCTGCCTTCAGAATTCAACTGTAAAAAGGACTGATTCCCTATAAGAAAGCATACTTTTGTTGCAATGAAAAATAAAAGATGGAGAAAGAAACTCGGTTACCTTTCTTGTTACAGTCAAATTCCTTACTAACTATTAGAATAAAAACCGCCTTCAGCCTTCAGTTCTTTAAAAAAGCCCCTTTTCATCGGTGATTTTTGCTGAAAGCACTCCTGAAAGCAAAAGTGTTTAACTCCAGTTCCTTTTGCCATATTTACTTTCAACAGAGGCTCTGTTGTAACAAAACGGAGCCTGCATTTCATTGTAACAGAGCCTTTGTTTTACCCAAATACAGGCTCTGTTTTGTTCAGCCCACGTGCTGGCGTGTTCGAGCCCACGCGCAAGCAGCCATAAGCCCACATTTCACCTCACTTTTGCCCACGTGGTGGATCTATAGATCCCGCTTGGTGGACATGTATATTCAGCATGGTGAGTATATATACCCATCACGCTGAATATATAGCTCTATAGCTATGAGGGCATACGCCATTGTCCCATACGCCAGTTCTTAATGGAGTAAACCATACGATATACGAAAAATAAATGCAGTACACCATTAGGTTACCACGAGCAATCAAATCGCCTTTGGTGTGCTGCATTTACATTTGAGTCAAGTCATCTATAATACCATGGGGTTTGCTGCAAGACAGGCGGCAATGTCCATTGCTAGTTAGTAATAGACAGCTCGGTTACCTTATACGAATGCTTTACTGCTGCATGGGCAGCTTTCTGGGCAACAGCTTTCCGCGCCTCATCCAGCCCTTCCGGAGCATAAGGATTCCCCACTACATTGTGTTTGAAGATACGTTCGAACCAAGTGCAGGCAGCGGTATAACGTCCAACCTTCACATCCAGATGATAGCCGTCCCTGTTCAGATGGTCGCCGATGAAAGAAGTACGGGCATTCTGTATGGCAGTGCCCGAAGGGATGACAATCTTTATCTTATT
>UMFT01033868.1_pt1 | contig 11181 bp, 9 predicted proteins | sample 1965081 | NCBI WGS metagenome assembly UMFT01 (sample SAMEA4836053, study PRJEB28245) | human gut metagenome | biome: gut microbiome; material: fecal sample | place: Denmark | collected 2008
GAAAATGTAGCTATACCGGAAGTTCATATTCGTACAAAGAAAAATAAATAATATTATATGGATTTTCAAAAATCCTTAATTAAATTCTAAAAGTCCGCTATCATTTTGCGTCTTGATAACGGACTTTTTTTATTTTAGTATGTCCTTCCAACCTTCTACTATTTCTTCCAACTCATAAGAAGTTCCTTTTCATTTGTATCATTATCTAGCCATATAAAATCACCTTCAAACTATATTTTTTCAATTATAGCTTGAAGGTGATTATTTTTAAAGTTACTATTAATTTTAATAGTGATTGTGTATCGGATGTAATAGTATTATTTTTTTGTCTTTACCTTTATCGTCTTGGACCAAATTCCACCAATTTTCTTATATCCTTTTAGAGTGGATACGTCAGTTGTAATACTATATCTTATGTAGTAAGTTGTGTTAGGCTTTAGCTTTTTAATTGCCCTAAGTCCACCGCCCTTTTTATCCCATACAGTTTTAGCATTCTTAAATGATTTATTTTTTGAATATTGAACAATATCAACAGGTATCAGCATTTTTTCAAAGGATATCTGTTTTTTCTTTATATTAAGACGCTTCTTTTTCATCTTTGGTGGTCTGTTGTCCAACGAAAGAACTATCTGTGTAGCTTCTGTTGCTCCTGTTTTATAATTTGCTGCAATATTCACCAAAATAATATTTCTGTTATTTTTAAAATAAGATCTGTTTACAGTAATTGATGTTTTCTTATAATCGGTCTTTTTAAAGAAAGCTTTCGAGTTTTTCCCTATACCGGTATATGTAATGTTGTAGCCTGTACATCCAGGAGACTTAGACCATGACAATACATATTGATTATTTTTTACATTGCTTACAAAAAGATTTTTTACTTTAGTTTTCTTTTCAACCAGTTCTACATCTGTCAAATATTTGGTTCTAACATAAGCTCTTTCACTGTTAAACCATACCGTGGTCCAATTTGAATCACTTTCCTTTGGCAATGTTTCTATCTCTGCATTTGCCTGAAGAAACCCTACAACATTGTCATTATTCGACTCATCCTTTGATTTTCTAACACCAATTTCCTTTAATGTTTTCAAGTTATAAACTTTTTTCATTACCGCGTCATTTGGCACTTTTGTTCCATTTTTGTAAAGGTTTATGTACTTACTTTTTACATAATAGTAACCATATCCGTTCATTAGATAGTTGGTACTGTTGTTCCCCTGGAATATAACTTTGTAATACAAATCATCTGTATCTGGTGTATTAGAATAAAGTCTTCTTGTGGTAACTATATATATTTTTTTGTTTATTCCTACTCTGTATACATCACCACTGTCTGCTGTTCCCGGTATTGGACTAATACCAATAAATCCACATGTTACTTTTCCCTCGGCAACATATTTAATATTTGTGTCTTCCGGTATACGGTTATATTCTTTGTCAAGATCAATCCAGACATTGTTTCTGGATGTTCTATAAAATCCTGGTGGATGTGAAGCTTGTAATAAATATTGGGCACACATAACCGGTGCTCCTGTAAAACTTTTATATCCGTTACTCCAAAAAGTAACAGTATACTTATCATATGCTACCACCTGTAAATTGGCTGTTTCGCTTTCCAGATACGCACCGTTAATCCATGTGAAATTTTGATATCCTATAACACTTGAATACAGCACCTTTAAATTCTCAATATTGTCCTGTGGCAGATACTTAGGATCTACTGTTTTACCCTGAATCTTTGTTCCTGCAGGTACTACATCCATGGCAATATGATTTTTCCAATGTGCCACATTGTCAGGACCAACCAGATATGCCCTACCTATTACTTTTATATTTGGACATGCCTGATTAATAAATTCAGTATGATATCTTGACACATCTCCCAGTGCATAGACAGACTCTCTCATACATCTCATTCCAATAAGAAAAACTGCAAAAAACATAAAACCACCAATAATCATCTTAAAATGCCTTTGGATTTTGCTCATACACATCTCCTTTCTCTACTTTAGTTTTGTGTTCCGTTCACTAATGTCTTACATCTCTTAATGCATAAACATTGTCTATTTGTCTAATAACTATTACATCACTTTTATGCTACTTTTTCATTAATATTTTCTGCATCAGGAATCTGCTCATCTGTGGGAGTGATACCGAGTTCCTTCACGTTGATTGGCATTCCACCCATTTCATACTAAAACTCCAAACTATCCGCATTAAGCAGAAAATACTTCATCCCAATGATTACAAAGCCCTCCTCATTTCTCCATGGCTTTTTCGTTCCATTTACTATCACAATCTTTTTAAATGAATCCGGAATATTTCTGAATGAATTAAATTCCTGTGTCTGCTTTTCCTCAGAAGTCATATCATAAGCCACCTGAATATAATATCTCTGACTACCTTGATTAACTACAAAATCAACTTCAAATTGCTTTCGAGTCGTTTTCCCTTCATTATTTTTTGCATATACCTCTACAATACCAACATCCACATTATAGCCTCTGATAAGCAGTTCATTATAAACAATATTTTCCATTATATGAGTAGGTTCCTGCTGTCTAAAATTTAATCTGGCATTTCTGAGTCCCACATCTGAAAAATAATATTTCCGATTTGCTCCCACATATTTTCTGCCTTTAATATCATATCTGTCAGCTTTAGAAATTAAAAACGCCTCCACAAGATAATCTATATGGTTGGATATTGTCTTGTTGCTGTAATTGATACCACGTTCACTTTTGAAAGTATTTGATATTTTAGTTGGATTAGTAGGAGCTCCTATCGCAGAAGCAAGAATATCTATCAAAGTACCAATCTCATCAACATTTTGAAGCTTGTTTCGTTCTACAACATCCTTAATATAAACATTTGTGAAAATGTTTTTTAGATACTCAGCCTTTTGGCGTTCCACAGAGAACTGTACCACCTGTGGTAAACCACCATATATCATATATTCCTCCCAGGCATCATCATAATCTCCATCAAAAACCGCATAAAACTCTGCGAAAGACAACGGATATATTCTTATCTCATCTCCTCTGCCTCTAAATTCAGTTACAATATCGCTGGATAAAAACTTAGAATTACTTCCAGTCACATATACATCAATATTGCTGATACGAAGCAGACTGTTCAGCACTTCCTCAAATCGTGACATAAACTGTACTTCATCCAGAAGCAGATAATCTTTTGGTCATCTTTCATTGCATCTTTAATATACCGGTAACACTTCTTTGGATCTCTCAGTTCCTCATTTTCAATGCCGTCTAAAGCAATCTCAATGATATGGTCATTATTTACACCGCTCTCCAATAAATATTTCTTAAACAATACAAATAACAGAAATGATTTCCCACATCTCCTGATTCCCGTGATAATCTTTATCATTCCATTATCTTTTCTTATCTTTAACTGTTCAAGATATGCATCTCTTTTAATCTCCATGAGTTTTACTCCTTGCTTTTGTGTATTTCCACAATTTTTAGTAATATTATTATATCTTACAAAATTTATTTAATCAATATCCATTACTATTTTATGTGTATTTGCACATTTTTATGCAATAGATTACCACAAAAACAAGTCATAATTCTTATAATTTATCTGTCATATATCCTATTGATTTCTGAAAATTTCTGAAAATATATTATTTTCTTTCATTCGTAATTATATGCTCAATTCCAGCATGTTCCTTACTAAGATATTCCTTCAAAAAAGTTGGAAATGCTTTGTATTTATCCAAATCTTTTATTGGTATCCAATGCATTGTTTCTCTTACTCCCTGGCTATAACTATCACTATTAAGCTGTTTTGTTCCTCTAGGCTTCATCAAATAGTACATTGACATTTCATGGCAATCCATTCCTTTTAAACTTCCCTGATTTTCATTGAAGAAATTTTCGTGAATAACTGCAAGACGGTCAATTTCATATTCTACACCTGTTTCCTCAAGCACTTCTCTTTTTACTGCCTGCTCAGATGTTTCTCCAACATGAACTCCACCACCGATTGAGTAATAATAATCGTCTATTTCATTTCCTGCAAATAACACACAATCTTCTTCAATTATTATTGCTGCTGCGCGATATCTAAACCATTTATTTTCTCTTGTAAATCCACAATCCTGCATATTCTTTCTCCTCTAACTCAGTGACTATATGTAATTTGTCTAAATCTTTCTTATAGGATGTCTAATAACCATTTTCCATTTTTCTGTGACAACCTTTCTTGCATCAGATAAATATTCTGCTTATTTTTAGATTCACGGCTCTTTTTCTTTTATAATATTATCATATACATTTAACTATTGAAAGAAAAAGCCGGTTTTGAATTCACAAAACCGACTTGCATATAATTCCTATTTTAAACAATTTATCGAAATCTCATTTAACTCACTTATTAATTTGTCATCTTGCAATTTCTTTACAATAGGCATAAATATTGCTATTGTTTCTTTTGCTCTTTTCTGCCTCTCACGTTCTTCCATATACTCTATAGTTCTCATGTTATGAAGTCGTTCTGCAATCTTTAAAACAGCACATTGTTCATCTTCAAGACCTACTTTTTCAATATCATAGTCCTTTAATCTTATTAAAATCTGCACCACGCTATCAGGCAAATTTTCCTCTAACTCATCAATTGTTATGTTAGTTTTTCTAAAAACATCGCAAAACATTCCTGCATAAATAACACTTTCTTCCGCTTCCATTTGTACTAGCAACAAAGATACATTTACTAAATGCGTTACATAATCATCACCCGAGTATCTTTTTCTGTCTCCATATATACTCTGACAGAAATTGTAGACCTTATTTAATTTTTGATTATCATATCCATGCTCTATCATTTTTTCGCACAATACTTTGAATAGTTCTTCTTTTGATAAATGTTCATCCATTATTTTATAAAAGTTGCAATTGCTCATATCTCTATCTCCAAAATGTATTATTTCTAATTTCATTGCATACAAGAGTGAAGGTGAAAAACCATAATAACTTTTGAAAGCTTTAATAAATCCGCTGTGCGATTCCCAACCATATTCAATTGCCACATCGAGAATTTTGGTTCCATTTAATATTTCTCTGGTTGCATATATCATTTTTCTTTCCCTGACATATTCCATAACAGAAACTTTCATTTCTTGTTTAAATAGTCTTGAAAAATAAAATTTTGTATAACCTATATTACCAGCTATTTCCTCAATGGTTATTTTATTCTTTATGTTGTTCTCGATATAGTTAAGACTTTCTGTTATTATTGTTTTCCTATCCATATATCTTACCTCTTGTAATTAAATGATATATTAAAAATATCATCTTGAATGGATATTTGCTTTTCCAATGTTGCTCTAAATATAAAAATTATGCATTCCAAGTAAATTTAATGTGGTGGATTTTACTCCACCACACCACATCTACTTATTTCTGTGCAACGATTAAATATCTATGAATAGTTCCCTGCACTTTTCCATACTTGTCTATTATGTCTTGCATTTTTAGCAAATTCTCATAACACTTGCTCACTGAAAAATTTGGAAACTCCCACTCAATAATATGTGCAAACCATACAAATGCACCTATATCATAAAATGTTATAGGTCTGTATGTTTCTTCAGCTCTGATTATTTTAAAACCAGCCTCTTCAAACTTTTTCCTTTGAACCGTTAGGTTCATATTGGGAAATGGTTTGGGTATATCTGGTAAAACCATCTGAACTAAGTCACGTTCATTATTTTCTCCAACCTGCTCTGTTATAAAAATACCATCTTTTTTCAATAACCTATATATTTCATCCTGTTCAAATTCTCCATGTCGATTTATCATCAAATCAAACATTTCATCTTCAAACGGAATATTTTTAGGATTCGAACATTCTTTGAAATTAATACCTAGCGGTAATAATCTTCTTTTGCAAAGTTCTACATTTGGTTTATAGCCCTCCGTCACAGCCGTTTTGTCATATGGATGATTCAGAGATAACAAAAATTCTGCACCACCTGTATCGTAATCCATTATCTGCTTTGAATTATCAAGATAACTTCTTACAATTTCTTCATAACTCCAAGGTAAATCATTTTCTACATCATATCGTCCTTCAATATTCGAAAAATCCCACCCTTGAATCTGTGCAACCTCTTCTTCTCTTTTCCATATATTGTATAATTCCTTTTTATTCATATTTACTGCTTTCCTTTCAAATAAATTCATAAAGGGTGCAGTCCAACAACATAAGCTTTTGCCTCTAATTAACCTCAATACAATCTGTTGTCAGTTTTAGAACTGCACCGAGTATTTAATTCGTCTCATCACCTTAGTATGCTTCATTTATCTATCTCCTTAATTTATTTAGCAAATTTTCAGGCCATTCGTCGCCTTCATCTAAGTTATTATCCATAAGCCACTTGTCTTCTACTGAGATAATTTTTTTCTCATTATTTTCATTTACAAGCGTAACTGTCACCTTTGGATTTTCACTTTCAGAATGTTCTTCACATCCATAATCGCCATCAAATATATGCTTAATTTTCCACATTTTATTACTCCGTTCCTTCAATTATTATACCTGTCCACTTCACTCTGAATCCATGTCATAATTACATCTACCAAATAATCCTGCTGAATTCTGCTTAATTCTTTTCCCGGCTGAATTTTATGCCACTTTCTGATACACTCTCTGCAGCATGTAGCTGTTGCATACTGAGCAACAAACACCGGATGTCCTTTTGTTGGAGTCTGCTTTCTGTCATTAGGAATAAATGCAGGAGCTTCTCTTTTAAAAATAATTTCAAAATTATTAATATTTTTATGCTTCTATATTTGCTTAACATACAATAAACGATTAATTCAAATAGGATTTTACTACCTCAAAAACATTCAAATATCCATTTGCATACATATGCACACCGTCAATTGCATACTCTGGTTTTTGTTCTCCATTTTCATTAACGAGACCTGCATTGCAGTCAATATAATAGCATTCATATTTATTTGCGATTTCTTTCAAATGCTCATTGCACATTCGAATATTTTCAGAAGTTCTAAGCTTCATCCATTGAATTGCCTCTTCTGTATGCCAAGGCAAATGTAAATTTGCAGGATAAAATGCCATTATATAAATTTCTGCATTAGGAATACTATCTTTTGTAGTTTCAATAATTTTGCAAAAATTGTCCATCAGATGTGACATCCACTTATCTCCATATCGTGCTTCCGTAATATCATTTGTTCCTATATTGATAAATATCTTCGATGGTTCAAGGTCTAAAAGCAATGTATTAATGTTTTCCAAAAACTCATCTGTATTCAATCCACCAACGCCTCGATTATAAATTACCTCATCAAATCCTTTACTTCTTGCAATTTCACAAATAGGAAACTGTTCCATCAGTGATGAACCTGTAAAAAGAATTTTCCCCTTTAATACGTTCTGATTTAAATAATCAAAATTTTTAATTTTTATCATCTGCTCATCATTCATTGTAATACCCTCTCTTTTTATAATTGATTTTTCCTCTATCAACTAAGCCGGCAAATTATATCGTTATATTTGTCTGTATGAATTTAGGTTTATTTTCATTAATGTCTATAATACTATCATATTTCTTTTCCAATAACTACACTTCTCTAATCTTACCTTTAATGCCAAATGTAGTTATTCTCTAGAAAATATTAAAATAAAAGAAATCATTATACTAAAATATTTCTTAGCATAATAGTCTCTTTTACACAATTTATTGTTAAATTATTTGACTAAAGGACATGTTTCATCATTTTTAAAATATCTCCCCATGTGCTTATCATAAATGTGATTATAATATTAAATTATATGTAAAAAGCGCTTGAACTCAAGCGCTTTCGTTACTCCTTATTCCTATAAATTATAGATGAGCTATAATATGTACACTACATAGTATGCAAAAATGTTCTTAGCATAATACTATCTGGTCCTGTGTCAAGAACTTTGCTTTATAATCATTACCATCTAGTAAAATATATTTGCTTTTCTCAAAACAATTATATGGTGCTTCACTTTTTTATAAAATCCAAAACTATCTTTCTTTAATAAAATCCATACTATTATAGTTAAAGCAGAAATATTCAACAAACTTTTTTTCGCTTTGCCTAATACTCTGAACAAACTCTTCGTAATTGGAAACTTTATCCGGTATTAACAGTCCGTGCTTTATAACTTTCATATCTTCTCTTGGAACGATATTTTTCTCAAACGAAACACCACTGTTCACTCGAAGTTCCAAACTATTTCGATTTTGATTTTCGGGATACAGATAATATCCTTGTTTCGCATCAAACCTTAGCATATAAGCTAATACCTGTAAATAATCTTTATTTCCAATATTTTCAACCGGCTTATATTTTGCATCTGCAATTATTCTTTCATTTTGATTCTTACTTATAAAATCCGGATAAATAAGCCCTGTGTTTCCGGCAAAAAGCCACTGCGCTCCTTGTCCGCCTTTGTTCATTGGATGGAAAAACATTTCTCCAATCAATAAATTAGTGTATTCTTCCCAAAGCCATGCACCATCAAACAGTATTCCATATATACGCTTTGTTCCCAGTCCTATTTGATGTTTTTCATTTCTAAGAATTAAGATACATAACTGCTGTAGTGCCCTATATTCATGATAAAAGGCATGTCTGACAACATTTCTCTGATTTGCTTCAATAATCCTTCTCCTATCGGAAGCATTATACTCAGGTGTTGCTTCTATCACAAGATTTGCTTCATCCTTTATTGTGTTCATTAGTTTATTACCATATGATTTACTTTTCATATACTCTATCGTATGCCGAACAAGTTCCATTAGATAATTATCATAATTATATTCTCTCTGATAATAAGCTATCTTTCCGGTAAATGGGATGTTCTTTTTAATATGTCGTGCAACATCAATTGTTCCTCTAACATTACCATCATTATATTCTTTTCTAATATATGCCTTATACAATCCCTTTCGCATTGCAGCTCTAAGGTAATGTGGAAACAAAAACATTAGCAGGTTATACAACTTATTATTGTGATTTGCTTCTGTATCCAAGTTTACGATATTGGGTACTTCAAGAACTCGTTCCAACAAATATTGAAAAAAATAATCTTCTTTTCCATTGCTAAACCTTGACTCAATAGTAAATCTTTCATCCCCCATTCCGATGAATCCCATAACATTTCCAGAACGATACTTATCATTTATGCTTTGCAATACCATTTGATCTTTTGTTATGTCTTCCGAATCTTTCACAGTCTCCGGAAAAATAAAGATGCCTTCACATTCTAGTTGTTGCAATGTTTTATTTGCAACTTGTTCCACCAATCCGGACACCATATAGAAATCTTCCTTTTTCTTTAAACAATTATCCTTAATCTTGAACTGCTTCATCTGACTCACCCTCAACCGGTTCCATATATCCATATGCCCGTGAAAAACGATCCATAATCCCTTCTTCATCATACATTCCCCGAACATAATCCTGTAACAACGGCTTAAGAGAATCTGTCCATAATTCATCAAAACTTAATGATTTAAGTTTAAGAAAATAGGCTGCTCCTACCTGATAGTTTTCGTTAAGATCATCAACCTTTACTATCTCCTTATTCAGTGCTGACATCCTCCTAATTGCCTCTTCCTTAAGTTCTTCATTCTCAAGAATATCTAACATATCCAACCTATCATCTGCTTTTATTTCAACAAATCTAAATCTTCTTCTCATTGCGAAATCAAAACTGTCCACAGATCTATCAATATCATTCATCGTACCAATAATATAAACATTCTCTGGAATATAGAATTTCTCAGTTGGATTAGAATGCATATTTGCATACTGTGTCGATACTTCTCCTGACTTTCCTCTATATCCCGGGTCAATTGCAAAAAATAATTCTCCAAAAATTTTTGAAATTTCGCCACGGTTTATCTCATCAATGATGAATATGTATTTCTTAAGTTTCTCAGCCTTAACAACCTTCTTTTGAACTGCCTTTTTTTCCAAAATAGCTTTGTATATAGCAAAATCATAAGAATATCCTTGTGACGCAAATTGTTTTCCAAAAAAATGAGTAATATCACTTATTTTTTGAAAATCCTCGCCCGATTCAACAAGTTTCTTAACTTCATCCATACTTAGAGTAAGCTTATTAACGGTTTCGTTTTCAGGAATTGAAATATAAATGTGCTTTTCATCAACATCCGTAATATAAAACTCACTGCCTCTTAACGTTTTGAACATATCTGAGCCAAGATTTATCTCATCAAAAAATTTACTAATAGACTCCTGTGCAGATATTTCCTGTTCGAGTATTTCCTTTGACTTTTGAGATTTTTCATAATTCTCTCTCGCTCGTTCTACAAACTTTTTGAATATACCATCCTGTAATTCAAATCCCATTGAACCATCATCATTCATTTTAGGCCTTAGTCCTTCAACAAAGTCCGAATAGTCATAACTTGGATGAAACTGCACAAATTCAACCTGCTTCTTCTGTTCATCAGAAAGCATCTCATAGTCATCCTCATATCCATCACTAATAATATCCGTTGCAATTTCCTTTGCAAGATATGATTTACCTGTTCCCGGGGCTCCTCGAAAGATAATATTTTTTGAGTGTACAAGCATAGAAGAATAAGGATTTCGATATCCATTCAAAGTTTGAACCAGTTCCTCATTACTCGTTATATCCTCATACACCTGTTTGTTTTCTTTCTTATCTTTTTCGCGGTATACAAGAACAAATTTATCTTCAGGTTCTCCAAATCTTTTTAAACATTCCTGCACAAACATAATTGTAGAAAAGATGTTCCAGCAATACATAACAAATTGTGGCCCATCATCTCTACTATAAACTAAATATTCTATAGTATTTCTGTGTTTTTTAAACTCATCTATGGTTGAAAATATCCCGCAAATTATTTCACTATTCGGATTATACTGACATATTGGAAATTGCTCTTTATCCCAATTCGAAAGAGCTGCAATTTGTTTTTCATATATTTGACATGCAAGTCGTGGTAACGTTTGATTCGTATTCCTCTTTTCACTTTTCTTATAATTGCGACTTATTCTCACATCTCCACGCTTAAAATAAATTTCTAGCGGTTTATAATTATCTCCAGCAGAAATATTATCTATTGTAAAGCGTTCATCCGTCGAAACCACTTCGTCCGCC
>UMFT01043723.1_pt1 | contig 11136 bp, 9 predicted proteins | sample 1965081 | NCBI WGS metagenome assembly UMFT01 (sample SAMEA4836053, study PRJEB28245) | human gut metagenome | biome: gut microbiome; material: fecal sample | place: Denmark | collected 2008
AGCAGAATCTGACCCGTGTCAATGACATTTTATCGGAGTTGACCAGACAGCTTGCACCGCTTGAGAAACAGTCTGAGACAGCGAAGATATATTTAAAGAAGCGGGAAGAATTAAAAGCGCTTGATGTCCGGATGTTTCTTGCAGAAATGGAACGCATCAATGCTCAGTTAAAAGAGATCGAAGAAAAATCGGAGATTGTCCGTCAGGACCTGGAAAAAACAGGTAAGGATTTTGAGACAACGAAGACCGAATATGAAGCGTTAGAGAAAGAGCTGGAGGCTTTTAATGTAAAAATTGAAGTGTTTCGTGAAGAGTCAACAAAAAAAGCACTGGAGAAGCAGCAGTTAGAGGGGCAGATTAATGTAGCAAAGGAACAGATTTCTTCGGCAAAGCAAAGTGATTTGCAGTATCGTGAGCGTGTGGAGGCTTTAGAGGCAGAGTTAAAACAGAGGGAAGAGAGTGAAAAACTTTATACTGAAGAAAAGGCAGAGCTTGATGCAAAAATCGATGAGATTCGGCAAAAAGAGGAGACAGCGAAGAATTTATTCAGGGATTTTGCTTTTGAGATTCATGAATTAGAAGAACAGTTAGAGGAAGATAAGAGCGAAATTATTGAAATTTTAAATCATCGTGGTTCGACGAAGGGAAAAATGCAGCGTTATGATGCGATGATGGAACAGATTTCTCTTAGAAAGACAGAGTTTAATCAGAAACATCTGCGTTTAAAGAGTGAGACTGCAAAGCAGGAAGAAGAAAAGGAGCGCTTTGAGAAAGAACAGCAGGAAATTGATGCTGAGATTTTAAGCCTCACAAAGAAGAGTAATAAAAACGAGGATGAGATTACCAGATATCAGAGTCTGCTTGGAAAGAGTATCAAGGAACAGCAGGTTTTACAGAATGATTATCATAAAGAGGCTTCGAGGTTAGAATCTTTAAGAAATATTACAGAGCGTTACGATGGTTACGGAAACAGTATCCGCCGTGTAATGGAGCAGAAGAAACGTGTTCCGGGGATTCACGGAGTTGTGGCAGATTTAATTAAAGTAGAAAAAAATTATGAAACTGCGATTGAAACCGCTCTTGGAGGAAGCATCCAAAATATTGTTACGGATAACGAAACGACTGCAAAACAGATGATTTCGTTTTTGAAGCAGAATAAATATGGAAGGGCAACATTTCTGCCTTTGACCAGTATGGGTGCAGGACGTGGATTTTCGACTCCATCTGCCTTAAAAGAGCCGGGAGTTGTTGGCGTAGCAAGTGAGCTGGTTTCTACGGAAGTTGAATATGAGAGTTTAATTGAATATCTGCTTGGGCGTACGCTTGTCGTGGAAAATATTGATTTTGCAATTGCAATTGCAAGAAAATACAAATACAGTCTGCGTATGGTAACGATTGAAGGAGAGTCTTTAAATCCGGGTGGTTCCATGACCGGTGGTGCATTTAAAAATAACAGCAATCTGCTTGGAAGAAGACGAGAGATAGAAGAGCTTGAGACTAAAGTTGAGAGTTTGAAAAATCAGCTGGAAGCAAAACAAAAAGAGATTGATACTTATCGGGAAAAACGAAATTTCCATCGTGAAGAAGCAGGACGATTAAATGCTGCACTTCAGGAGCAGTCCTTAAAGGATAATACCCTGCGTATGAATCAGAAAGCAATGGAACAGAAGGCAAAAGAGATTGCAAAAGAGTATACAGATTTAAAACGGGATCTTGCAGCACTTGAGAAACAAACGCAGGAGATTGAAGAAAATCGGGAATCTATTCGTGTGGAATTAGAGACGAGTGATAAACGAGAGGCCAAGTTAGAAGAGCGGATTAATCAAAATCAGGAAGAACTGGATGAGAAGAAAAAGCAGGAAAACGCTCATTCAAAGGAATTAGAAGAACTGCATTTAGAAAATGCAGAGCTCAGTTCCAAACAGGGGTTTGCAAAAGAAAACCTGGAACGTATCTTAAGCGAAAAGAAGAATTTACAAAGACAGTTAATGGAACTGGCAGTAAATGTCAGTGATGCAAAAGATGAGATAGAGAAAAAAGAAGCCGAGATAGAAAAAATGCAGGAGGCAGTTGAAGCTGCAAAGGCACAGGAAGCGGAAGATGAAGCGAAGCTGCAGGAATACCTTGCCAAAAAAGAGAGTATGAATCAAAGTCATAAGGGCTTCTTTGAAAAGAGAGATGAACTGTCCGGTCGCATGAATCTCTTAGATAAAGATCTCTACCGCCTGGAAAATCAAAAAGAAAAGCTTGAGGAAAATCAGGAGAGTCAGATAGGTTATATGTGGGAAGAATATGAGATGACCTACAGTTCGGCAAAAGAACAGACTTTTGAGGAACCGCTTGAGCGCAGTGAAATCAAAAAGGCACAGGCAGAAGTGCGAAATGAAATTAAAAAACTTGGAAATGTCAATGTCAATGCGATTGAGGAGTACAAAGAACTTTCCGAGCGTCATACGTTCTTAAATGCCCAGCATGAAGATTTGGTGGAAGCAGAGAAGACCCTGCTTAAGATTATTGATGAACTTGATATCGGAATGAGACACCAGTTTGAAGAAAAATTTGCACAGATTCGTGAAGAATTTGATAAGGCATTTAAAGAACTTTTTGGTGGCGGAAAAGGAACGATTGAGTTAGATGAGGAGGAAGATATCTTAGAGGCGGGAATCCGTATCATCTCTCAGCCGCCGGGAAAGAAGCTGCAAAATATGATGCAGCTTTCCGGTGGAGAAAAGGCACTCACTGCAATTGCACTGTTATTTGCGATTCAGAATTTGAAGCCATCCCCGTTTTGTCTGCTCGATGAAATTGAGGCGGCACTCGATGATTCTAATGTAACAAGATATGCCAGGTATCTTCATAAGTTGACAAAGAATACACAATTTATTATTATTACACATAGACGTGGTACGATGACCGCGGCAGACCGCCTTTATGGTATCACAATGCAGGAAAAAGGTGTATCTACCCTTGTTTCTGTCAACCTAATCGAGAATGATTTGGATAAGTAAGAGAAGCAGATGAGAAAATACAGAAAAGAGCAGGAGGGACTTATGGCAGAAGAAAAGAAAGGGTTTTTTAAACGACTGGTATCCGGTCTTACAAAAACCAGAGAAAATATTGTAGCGAGTATTGATTCTATTTTCAGTGGATATTCCAGCATTGACGATGATTTCTATGAAGAAATTGAAGAAATTCTTGTTATGGGAGATTTGGGAATCAATGCAACCAATAATATTATCGAAGATTTAAAGCGACAGGTAGCAGAGAAGAAAATAAAAGACCCGCAGGAGTGTAAAAAACTGCTGATGGACAGCATCAAAGCACAGATGGCAGTCGGGGAAGCGGCTTATGAATTTGAGAACCGCAAATCTGTAGTGCTGGTGATTGGTGTAAATGGAGTTGGAAAAACTACTTCTGTCGGAAAACTGGCAGGAAAATTAAAAGACCAGGGAAAGAAAGTTGTGCTTGCAGCAGCAGATACATTCCGTGCGGCAGCAGGAGAACAGCTGACCCAGTGGGCGAACCGTGCAGGGGTGGAACTGATTGGAGGACAGGCAGGTGCTGACCCGGCATCTGTTGTGTATGATGCGATTGCAGCCGCAAAAGCAAGAAATGCCGACGTACTGCTTTGTGATACCGCAGGACGTCTTCACAATAAGAAAAATCTGATGGATGAGCTTCATAAGATTTACCGCATTATCGAACGGGAATATCCGGAAGCTTATTTGGAAACGTTAGTCGTTCTTGATGGAACGACCGGACAAAATGCCCTGCTTCAGGCGAGACAGTTTAATGAAGTTGCAGATGTAACAGGAATTATCCTGACAAAACTTGACGGAACTGCAAAGGGAGGCATCGCTGTTGCAATCGAGTCAGAGCTGGATATTCCGGTAAAATATATCGGAGTCGGTGAAAGCATTGATGATTTACAGAAATTTAATTCGGATGAATTCGTAAATGCGCTTTTCGATTTCAAAGAAGAATAAAGTTCAAGTGGAACATTCGTGAAACTTGGCAGGCGATTTTAACCAGGAAGCATTGAAGCTTTCGCTTCGTGTGTAGTTCACTCAGTACATATAGTACATGCTGAAAAATTTCAGAATCGTCGAAAAAAAACAGTTAGATGAACATCAAAGGAGAATATTAGAGGATTATGCTGACATTAGAAAAATTTGAAGAAGCGTCGGAAATCGTAAAGAAAGTAACCCAGGATACCAAACTGGTTTACAGCGATTATTTCAGTGCACAGACAGGAAACAAAGTTTATTTAAAACCAGAGAACATGCAGAAAACAGGTGCTTACAAATTAAGAGGCGCTTATTATAAAATCAGTACTCTTTCACCGGAAGAGAGAGCAAAAGGTTTAATTACAGCTTCTGCCGGAAACCATGCACAGGGTGTTGCTTATGCGGCAAAAGCATTTGGAGTAAAAGCGGTTATCGTTATGCCGACTACCACTCCGTTAATTAAAGTAGAAAGAACAAAAAGTTATGGTGCAGAAGTAGTCCTTTACGGAAACGTATATGACGAAGCCTGCGAACATGCTTATAAATTAGCCGAAGAAAATGGATATACATTCATTCATCCATTTGATGACCCGGCTGTTGCAACCGGACAGGGAACAATCGCAATGGAAATCATCAAAGAACTTCCGTTAGTAGATTATATCTTAGTTCCAATCGGCGGAGGCGGACTGGCAACAGGTGTTTCCACTTTAGTCAAGCTCTTAAATCCGAATATCAAAGTGATCGGTGTAGAACCGGCAGGTGCAAATTGTATGCAGGAATCGGTACGTCGTGGAGAAGTTACAACACTTGACAGTGTAAATACAATCGCAGATGGTACTGCTGTAAAAACACCGGGAGAAAAAATTTTCCCGTACATCCAGAAAAATGTGGATGAAATCATTACTGTCAGCGATGATGAATTAGTTGTTGCTTTCCTTGATATGGTAGAAAATCATAAGATGATTGTAGAGAACTCCGGTCTGCTGACTGTAGCAGCTTTGAAACATCTGCAGTTTAAAGATAAAAAAGTAGTTTCTATCTTAAGTGGTGGAAACATGGATGTTATCACAATGTCATCTGTAGTTCAGTTGGGTCTGATTGCAAGAAATCGTATCTTTACTGTATCTGTGTTGCTTCCGGACAAGCCGGGTGAACTGGTACGTGTGGCAAGTGTAATTGCAGATAAGAAAGGTAATGTTATCAAACTTGACCATAACCAGTTTGTAAGTACAAACCGTTCTGCAGCAGTGGAACTGAAGATTACCATTGAGGCGTTTGGTACGGAACATAAGAATGAAATTATTGAAGCACTGGAAGAAGAAGGATATCGTCCGAGACAAATCAGCGCAAATCTGTAGAATACAGAGACGCAGCAATTTCGTACAAGGTGAGACGCAGCAATTTCGTGCAGGCACGCTTTCGCTACTTGTCGCTGGCAGCGGTACATAAGCGACAAAGTCGCTAAGTACCGGCCGCTCCAAAGTGCCTGCAGAAATTTGCTGCTAAATAAAAATGAGAGGGCAGAGGTATAGGAAAAAAATTGCTCTTTGTTAGAAAATTAGATAGTTAGGAGAAATCGTAATTACAAACGTTAAGTTTTTCAATTTGTCGCTGTTAGAAAAATTGGATAGTTAGGAGAAATCCCTGAGTTTCTGTATGTAACATAGAAGAGATTCAGGGGTTTTCTTATATCTGAAATTGTGCGAAAAGAAAATAATACTTATTCCTATTGAAATAGTAGTGAAATAAAGAGAAATGTGTTAGAATTAGGACGTCGGATGTATTTTGGAATATCTGGCAGGGCAGGAGGTTTGTTATGAGAGAGTTATATTTAGAGTGTTATTCTGGAATCAGTGGAGATATGACAGTTGCAGCTTTATTGGACCTTGGTGTTCCGGGGGAGTATCTGATGAAAGAGTTGAAGAAGCTGCACTTAGATGGATATGAGATAAAGATTTCCAGAACAAAGAAGAATCAGATTACAGCGACAGATTTTGATGTGATTTTGAAAGATGAGCATAAAGATGAGCATGGTCATGAACATGCTCATACCCACGTAAATGATGAAGATGTGAAGGAATGTCATGAGCAGGAACACAGTCATGAACATACGCATGTTCATAATAGTTATCGTGAGATTAAGGAATTTATTTTGGCTTCAGAGCTCTCGGACAGAGTGAAGGAAATGATTTTAAAGATTTTTCAGGTGATTGCAGAGGCAGAAGCGCAGGTTCATGGTACGGCTGTGGATGAAGTGCATTTTCATGAGGTTGGTGCGGTTGATTCGATTGTAGATATTTCGGCAGCAGCAATCTGTCTGGATTATCTGGGATTTGATTCGATTGTGACGTCTGAAATCTGGGAGGGAAAAGGGCATGTATGGTGTCAGCATGGAAGAATTCCGGTTCCGGCACCGGCAGTACTTGCGATTTTTTCAAAGAGCCAGACAAGACTTCATCTTTCAGGAGTGCAGGGAGAGATGGTGACACCGACAGGGGCGGGAATTGTGGCAGCGCTTTCGGGTGAGAATCAGCTTCCGGATTCTTTTGTAATTGAAAAAATCGGAATTGGAGCAGGAAAGAAAGATTTCTCTCATGCGAATGTGCTTCGTGCGATGATTTTAAATACTGAGAAAGAGAAAAAGGCGGTGCATGAACATAAGCATAAATATAGTCATGAGCAGGAACACAGTCATACACATTGCCATGAGGAGCAGGAAATCGAAAAAAAAAAGACAGCTGTAAATGAGACAAAAGAAGAAATGAAAAATAAAGATGAGCAGAAGGAATTTCACGATGTCCAGACAGAAACGGTATGTGTCATGGAGACAAACGTGGATGACTGTTCGGGAGAACAGCTTGGTTATGCCAGAGAGGTATTGTTAAAGGCCGGTGCGCTGGATGTGTGCTGTATGCCGCTTTACATGAAAAAGGGGCGTCCGGCATATTTGTTTCAGATTATCTGCAGACCGGCAGATGAAGAGGCGTTAAAAACAATTTTATTTCGAGAGACAACCAGCATTGGATTTCGCAGATATGAGGAAGAACGACAAAAGTTAGACCGTGAAATGATAAGTGTCACACTTTTGGATGGAAATACCATTCGGATTAAGAAGTGTATGCATCATGATGTGATTTATTATTATCCGGAATATGAGGATGTCAGGAAAACCTGTGAAATGCGTGGTGAAGCATTTCGTATGGTCTATGAAGAGGCAAGAAGTTTGGCCAAGAAAAGTGAGGAGTGATGAGAGGTGGAATTGACGCAAAAAGAAGAACGGTTATATGAGATTATGAAGGGGTATGCAAAGAAGGATATCTGTATTGCATTTTCAGGTGGAGCAGACAGCAGCTTGTTATTAAAACTTGCTGTAAAATGTGCAGCACCTGGGGTAAGGGTACATGCAGTTACTTTTGAAACCGTACTGCATCCATCCTGTGATTTGGATATTGCAAAACAGGTTGCAAAAGAAACCGGAGCGATTCATAAAATCATTTTCTTAGATGAATTTGAAGATGAAAGAATTAAAAAGAATCCGAAGAATCGTTGTTATTTGTGCAAAAAAAGTTTGTTTGAAAAGCTGTTGGCTTATGCAGATGAAGCAGGGGCAGAAACCATCTTAGAAGGAACAAATGAGGATGATTTACATGTGTATCGTCCGGGACTTGCAGCAGTCCGGGAACTTGGAGTAAAAAGTCCGCTTGCTGAAGCGCATTTAACCAAGCCGGAAGTACGTGCTCTTGCAAGAAAAGAGGGAATTTCCGTTGCAAATCGTCCGGCAGCTCCCTGTCTTGCGACGCGTCTGCCGTATGGTTCAGAACTTAACTTTGAAGTGCTGAAAAAGATTGATGAGGGCGAACAATATATGAAAAGTCTGGGATTTGAGATTGTGCGTATCCGTCTGCACGGAAATGTGACAAGAATTGAGGTTCCGGTAGCTGAGTTTGGAAAATTTATGGAACAAAGAGAAGCAGTGCTTGCAAAATTAAAAGAACTTGGATTTGTTTATGTGACACTTGATATGGAAGGATTTCGAAGTGGAAGTATGGATGTCGATGCCCACGACGCTTGACAACCACGCAGCAGATGAAAAATCAGGCAAGTAGTGAAGTAGATTGCGAAGTTCCGCTTGATTATGCGCTGTATAAGTGTCAAGAAAAAATACTTGACACTTCAAAAATCATGTAGTATGATAAGCAAGGTGATGACAAGTGGAACAATTTGTACAGCAGACTTTATTATACGATTTTTATGGGGAACTCTTAACAGAGCACCAGCGCAGAATCTATGAGGATGTCGTGCTCAATGACTACTCACTTAGGGAAGTGGCAGCAGATTTGGGAATCAGCAGACAGGGCGTGCATGACAACGTTAAACGCTGTAATAAGATTCTTTCAGACTATGAAGAAAAATTGCATCTCGTAGAGAAGTTTGTAAATATTAAGGAAAAAATCCATAGGATTCACGGTCTTGCAAAAAATTGCGAAAGCATCAGCAAGGAAGAACTGGTTTCCGAGGTGGAACACATTTCCCAGGAAATTTTGGAGGAGTTGTAGCAGATGGCATTTGAAAGCTTAACGGATAAACTACAAAATGTATTTAAAAACTTGAGAAAAAAAGGCCGTCTGACGGAAGCCGATGTAAAATCCGCTTTGAAAGAGGTCAAAATGGCGCTTCTCGAAGCCGATGTAAGTTTTAAAGTGGTAAAACAATTTATGAAATCCGTTCAGGAGCGTGCAGTTGGACAGGATGTAATGTCCGGCTTAAATCCAGGACAGATGGTAATTAAGATTGTAAATGAAGAACTCGTAAACCTGATGGGAAGTGAGACAACCGAACTCGCTTTAAAGCCGGCAGGAGAGATTACCGTACTTATGATGGTAGGTCTTCAGGGTGCAGGTAAGACAACAACCACGGCAAAACTGGCAGGCAAGCTGAAATCAAAAGGAAGAAAACCTCTTCTGGTCGCATGTGATGTATACCGTCCGGCCGCAATTACACAGTTGCAGGTCAATGGTGAAAAACAGGGCGTGGAAGTCTTTGCAATGGGGGACAAACAAAGTCCGGTTGATATTGCAAAAGCAGCGTACGAACATGCGAAAAAAGAAAAATATAACGTGGTTATCTTAGATACCGCAGGTCGTCTTCATATTGATGAGGACATGATGCAGGAGCTTGCAAACATAAAAGAAGCGATTTCTGTAGACCAGACAGTACTGGTAGTCGATGCAATGACCGGACAGGATGCGGTGAATGTAGCAGAGACCTTCGGTGAGAAAGTCGGAATCGACGGAGTCATTCTTACAAAGATGGATGGTGATGCCCGAGGCGGTGCAGCATTATCAATTAAAGCAATCACAGGAAAACCGATTCTGTTTGTCGGTATGGGAGAGAAATTATCGGATTTGGAACAATTTTATCCGGATCGTATGGCATCCCGTATCCTTGGAATGGGCGATGTGATGAGCCTGATTGAAAAAGCGCAGGCAAACATTGATGAAGAAAAAGCCAAAGAGATGGAACAGAAATTCCGTAAGAACTCATTCGGCTTTGATGATTACCTTGAAAGCATGAATCAGATGAAGAACATGGGAGGAATTTCCAGTGTCTTAAATATGATTCCGGGAATTGGCGGACAGGTAAAAGATATTGAAAATATGGTAGACGAAAAGGATATGGCGAGAAAAGAAGCAATGATTCTTTCCATGACACCAAGAGAACGTTCTCATCCGGAAATCCTGACTCCACAGAGAAAAGCAAGAATTGCAAAAGGTGCAGGAGTGGATGTGGCGGAAGTCAACCGCTTAGTAAAACAGTTTGAACAGGCAAAGAAAATGATGAAACAGATGCCTGGTCTTATGAATGGCAAGGGTGCTAAGAGGGGAAAATTCAAACTTCCCTTTTAACATATAAATCAAGAAGATAAGAAAAGAAAATAGTTAAATTTCAGGAGGAAAAAATAATGGCAGTAAAAATCAGATTAAGAAGAATGGGACAGAAAAAAGCTCCTTTCTATAGAATCGTTGTTGCAGATTCCAGATCCCCAAGAGATGGTAAATTCATCGACGAAATCGGAACTTATGATCCAAATCAGGACCCAAGTGTATACAAAGTAGACGAAGAAGCAGCTAAAAAATGGCTTGCTAACGGTGCTCAGCCAACAGAAGTTGTATCCAAAATCTTCAAAGCAGCTGGTATCGAAAAATAATATAGGTCCAGGGGGTGGCTTGTAATGAAAGAATTAGTTGAAGTAATTGCAAAGTCTCTTGTAGATTATCCGGACGAAGTTGCGGTAACAGAGCGGGAAGAAAACAATGCGGTATTTGTAGAACTCAAAGTAGCATCTGCAGATATGGGCAAAGTAATCGGACATCAGGGAAGAATTGCAAAAGCAATCCGTACCGTAGTGAAAGCTGCATCTTCCAAAAATGATAAAAAAGTTATCGTAGATATTTTACAGTAAAAGTAAATGAGAGGGCTGTACACATTGATGTGCAGTCCTTTTTTTAGCGAAAAAGTAAATTAAGGAGTTATAAGCATGGAAGATTTATTACAGGTAGGTGTCATCACAACCACACACGGAATCCGCGGGGAAGTAAAAGTCTATCCGACCACCGACGATGTACACCGCTTTGAAGAATTAGAAAGCGTATTATTGGATACAGGAAAAGAATACAGAGAATTAAAAATTAAGAGTGTGAAATATTTCAAACAATATGTCATCTTAAAATTCAAAGGCATTGACAATATCAATGACATTGAAAAATATAAAGGTAAAAGCCTCTTTGTCACAAGAGAAAATGCACAGCCGCTTGGAGAAGATGAATATTATATTGCGGATTTAATCGGCATGGAAGTTTATTTAGAGGATGGAAGTCATTTTGGAACGTTAAAAGATGTTATGGAAACCGGTGCAAATGATGTTTATATTATTAAGACGGAAGAAGGAAAAGAAGTGCTGATTCCGGCCATCTACGAATGTATTTTAGATGTCGATGTAGAAGCAGGAAAGATGGAAATTCACCTGTTGGACGGATTAGTGTAAAAAAGGAGAAAAACAAATGGATTTTCATGTACTCACCCTGTTTCCGGATATGGTCAGACAGGGATTAAATACCAGTATCATCGG
>UMFT01015519.1_pt1 | contig 11067 bp, 9 predicted proteins | sample 1965081 | NCBI WGS metagenome assembly UMFT01 (sample SAMEA4836053, study PRJEB28245) | human gut metagenome | biome: gut microbiome; material: fecal sample | place: Denmark | collected 2008
AGCGGACGAGACGTCCGGCATCTTTTGCTTCGCCCGGCAGAACGCCCACCATCGGCCAGCTTTGCCCCTCGGCGTCCGTGAGGCTCCGCCCCAGATAGAGGAAGCCCCCGCACTCGGCCGCCGTGGGCAGGCCGGACTCGATTTTTCGCTTTATCTCGCGCAGAAGCGAGGTATTTTCACTCAATTCTCTTGCGTGAAGTTCCGGGTAGCCGCCGGGCAGATACAGCCCGCCGATGTTTTCCGGCAGAGCCGTGTCGCGGAGGGGGCTGAAAAAGACCACCTCTGCCCCGGCGTCCCGGAAGGCCTCCAGCGTCTCGGCGTAGATAAAGCAGAACGCCTCGTCCTGCGCCACGGCGATGCGGACGCGGGCCGGAGGCGTCTCCGGCTGCACCGGCAGGACGGGCGGCTCCTTTTCGCAGAGGGCCAGCAGGCGGGGCCAGTCGATGTGCTCCTCCACCGCGTCGGCCAGAAGGGCCAGCTTCTGCTGTAAATTTTCCACTTCCGCCGCCGTGTAGAGGCCCAGATGGCGGGAACCGATGACGGCCTCCGGGAGTTTCGGCAGAAAGCCCAGCACCGGCAGACCTGTCTCTTCTTCCAGCATCGGGGCCAGCAGAGCGTGCATCCGTGCCGTGCAGTTGTTCAGCAGGATGCCTGCGATGTGACTGGGAGTGCGGAAGTTTACGAGCCCGTTCAACTCTGCGGCCAGCGTCAGGCTCTGACCTTTCGGCTCTGCCACCAGTAGTACCGGCAGACCCAGCGTGTCGGCCAGATGCCACGCACTGGCCCTGTCGCTGACGCCCCCGAGGCCGTCGTAAAAGCCCATAGCCCCCTCGCACACCGCCGCACCGTGGCCGGCGGCACCCTTCGCGTAGAGGGTGCGCACCGTCTCGGGCTCAGAAAAAAAGAGGTCGAGGTTGCGGCTCTCCACCCCCAGCACGGCCCGGTGGAACATGGGGTCGATGTAGTCCGGCCCGTTCTTGAAGGCGCAGGGCGCACAGCCCCGCCGCTTCAGCGCCATGAGCAGGGCGCAGGTCATGGTGGTTTTGCCACTGCCCGAGCGGGGTGCCGCCAGCAGAAACTGTATCATGTCATTCTCCTGTGATGAGGTAGATGGGGTTCTGGGCCATCATGAGGTGCAGTCCGCCCACGGCCCTGGCCCGGCTGACGGCGATCTGGCTCACCTGCACGGTCCGGCCTTTGGCCGTCAGCGCGGCCACCGCCGCCGAAAGGCTCTCAAGGGCGATGGCCGACACGCAGATGCGGGCGTCGGGGTTCTTATCCAGCGCGGCGTCCACGATGGCGGCAAGGCTACCCTTGCTGCCGCCGATGAAAACAGCGTCCGGCGCGGGCAGGTCCGAAAGCGCGGCGGGGGCAAGCCCCTCCACGAGGACGAGGTTCCGGGTCCTGAATTCTTCGCGGTTGGCTTTGATGAGCGCACAGCCCTCCGGCCTGCACTCCACTGCGTAGACCCGGCCCCGGGGCGCGGCCAATGCCAGCTCCACGCTGACGCTGCCCGTCCCGGCCCCCACGTCCCACAGGATGTCTTCCGGGCGGACGGCCAGCTTCGCCAGCACAGCGGCCCGGACTTCCTGCTTGGTCATGGGGACGTCGCCCCGCTCGAAGGCTTCGTCCGGCAGGCCCGGGGCGCGGCGGGGCAGCACCTCCGCCGCCTCCACGAGAAGGACGCTCAGGCTGTTGAAGCGGCCTGCGGCCAGCTCTTTGACGCTGCCGCGGAAGATCTTCTCTTCCGGCGTGCCGAGGCACTGGCCCACAACAGCCTGCACGTCCCCGAAGCCCTCTGCCGCCAGCTGGGCGCAGAGGGTGGCGGGGTCTTCGCTGCCGCCGGTGAGGAAGAAGGTGGGTCTGCCCTGCATACACTCGGCCACCGGGTCACAGGTGCGGCCATGGGCCGAAACAAGGTTCCACCCCTGCCACGGACGGCCCAGCGCCGCCGCCAGCAGCTGGATACTGGAAAGGCCGGGCAGCACCCGGGCGCGGACGCCGAGGTTCTCCAGCTTTTCCATCATGGAGGACGCGCCGGAGTAAAAGCCGGTGTCGCCGCTGTAGACCAGCACGGCGTTCTCTGCGCCGGAAGTCTGCAGCAGCTCTGCCACCTCGTCGGGGCGGTAGGCGGCGGCTCGGTTTTCGGTGCAGCCGGCAGGCAGAACTGCCAGCAGACGCCGTGCGCCCAGGATGAGGTCGGCCTGCCGCAGTGCGGCCAGGCCCTGAAGGGTCAGGTTCTCCGGCTGGCCGGAGCCCATGCCGATGAGTGTCACGTTCATCTTATCATCTCCTTGCAGCGTTTCAGCACCTCGGAAGCCGTCTCGCCCTGCTCGGGCGGGCGGCGGATGACCACCAGCTGCGCCCCGGCAGCAGAGGCAGCGGCGGCTTTTTCGTCGAAGCCTCCGGCTGCGCCGCCGTCCTTGGTGACGAGCCAGCGGATATGGAACTGCTCCATCATGGCCTGATTGAGGGCAAAGCTGAAGGGGCCCTGCATGGCGATGATGTTGCGGTGTGGGATATTCGCCGCCTCGCAGGCCGCGATGCTTTCCAGCGTGGGCAGGACACGGGGGTAGAGCCGCTCGGGCGGGATGGCCGCAAACTGCGCCAGCTCCTTGGCCCCGGTGGCCAGCAGAAGATTCCCCTCTTCTGCAGCCAGCGCCTCGGCTGCCTGCTTTGCGCTCTCAAAGACGAGACAGTTTTCCGGCAGCGGACTGGCCGGGCGCAGCAGGCGGAGGTATCCTACCCCGGCCTTCTCTGCCGCTGCTTTGATGTTTTTGGTCGCCTCCACTGCGTAGGGGTGGGTGGCGTCGATGCAGAGGGCGGCATCCCCCAAGAGCGCGGCCATCTCATCGGGCAGGAGCCGCCCGCACCGGACGGTGACGCCGGGGGTGCTCCCCTGCTCTTCCTGTCCCAGCGGGGTGGCCACGCTGACGGTGACTTCGATGCCCAGTGCCGCCAACTGGCGGGAAAGCTCCCGCCCCTCGGTGGTGCCGCTGAAAACGACGACGTTCATCGGCGGTACCCCCGCGGCGTGACCATCCGCCCGCTCAGCGCGCGGGTGGCGGCGCTGCCCACAAAGACGGTGGTGAACATATCCACCTCGGTGTCCCGGAGCTGGCTGAGAGGCAGGATGTGCTTTTCCTGCCCTTCCCGGCCAATGTTCCGCACAGAACCGCAGAGGGTGTCCGGGGCTTTGCCGTTCGCCAGCAGGACGTCCACGGCCCGGCGCAGATAGTCCGGGCGGCCCTTGGACGAAGGATTGTACAGCGCCAGTGCGAAATCGCCCTGGGCGGCGCAGACCAGCCGCTTTTCGATGACCTCCCACGGCGTGAGACGGTCCGACAGCGAGATGACGCAGAAATCGTGGGCCAGCGGCGCACCCAGCACGGCCCCGCCGCTGAGGGCGGCGGTCAGGCCGGGGACGACCTCCACATTGACATCCGGGTACTCTTCGGCCAGCTCCAGCAGCGGGCTGGCCATGCCGTAGACCCCGGCGTCGCCGGAGCAGACCAGCGCCACGTCCCGACCCGCCCGGGCGGTATCCAGCGCCCAGCGGCAGCGGTCGATCTCCCGGGTCATGCCGGTGGTGTAGCACTCTTTTTCCGGGTAGAGGGGGCGCACAAGGTCGATGTAGACCGTATAGCCGCACAACACCTCGGCCTGCTGCAAGGCGCTCTGCGCCTGCACGGTCAGAAACTGTCCGCCGCCGGGGCCAAGCCCCACGACGAACACGGTCTTTTTACTCTCACTCATTGCTCTGTCCTCCAATCGGGTGCAAAGGGGCGGACGGCCAGCGCCAGCGTCACGCCGCCGCCTGCCGTTTTGGGCAGAAGGAGCGTCCCGCCCGAGGCTTTTACCGCCGAGCGCTCACAGACGTTGTCCACGCCGGTGACACTTGCCACAAAGGCCGACGGGGTGAACTGTCCCGGCACGGCCCGCAGTTCGTCGGCCGGATAGAACGTGATGGGCCAGCCGTGGGCTTTGCAAAACTCTGCAAGCCCCGGCTCATCTTTTTTCAGGTCGATGCTGGCGGCGGCGCAGACCGCCGCCGGGCTGAGGCCGGACGCGGCACAGAACGCCGCAAAGGCTTCTTCCAGCTGCTGGGCCGTCGTGCCGCGGCGGCACCCCACCCCCAGCACCCCGATGCGGGGGACGAGGTGGAGCGCCTCGCCCTGCGGCGTGAGAGTCAGGGCGAAGTCGGCGGCTTCGGGTACATCAGCCTTTTTCACTCCGGCGGGGGTCTCCCCCGCCACCGGCCACGGCGACCAGTACCGGACAGTCTGCCCGGCCAGCAGGGCGCCGCTGACGCGCTTGATGCGCTCCGGCTCAAGGACAGCGCAGTTCTGGGCCTTGGCCCAGAGGTCCACGGCGAAGAGGCCGTTGACGTCGGTGGCCGTCGTGATGACCGGCACCGCGCCGCACGCTTTTGCCAGCGCCCGGGCCAGCGCGTTGGCACCGCCCAGATGGCCCGACAGGAGCGGCACGGCGAAGTTCCCGCCCTCGTCCACGACCACCACCGCCGGGTCGGCGGCCTTGCTCTTGCAGTGGGGCGCGATGGCCCGCACCGCGATGCCCACAGCTCCTACAAAAATCAGGGCCTTATCCTGTGCAAAATGCTCCGCCGTCCAGCCTTTCAGGGTCACGTCTCCGCCGCAGCGGCTCACGCTGCCGGGCAGAGCTTCTGCCAGCCGACGGGCCAGCGCCTCGCCCTTTGCCGTAAAGGCCAGATATGCCCGGCTCACTGCCCGGCCTCCGTCCCCTGCCGGAACTCGGTGGTAAAGGCGGGGTCATAGAGCTTGCTGCGCTCGTAGTTTTCGCCCAGAAAGTCGCCTACGACGATGAGGGCGGTCTTGGTGATGCCATTTTTGCGGGTCTCCTCGGCCAGTGTGGAGACGGTGCAGCGCACCACCTTCTGCTCGGGCCAGGTGGCCTTATAGACCACAGCGGCAGGGGTATCGGGGCGGTAGCCGCCGCTCTCGAGAAGGGCCTGCTGGACTTTGTCCACCAGCCCGATGGAGAGGAAGATGACCATGGTAGCCCCGTGAGCGGCCAGCTTTTCCAGCTGTTCGGCCTCAGGGACAGGAGTGCGGCCCTCCATCCGGGTGATGATGACGGTCTGGCTGACGTTGGGCAGGGTGTACTCGGCACAGAGCGCCGCCGCCGCGCCGCAGAAGCTGGACACGCCCGGGGTGTCGTCATAAGGGATGCCGTCAGCATCCAGTGCGTCCATCTGCTCCCGGATAGCCCCGTAGAGGCAGGGGTCGCCGGTGTGGAGGCGGACCGTGGTTCCGCCGGCCTTTTCGGCGGCACGGATGGTGTCCAGCACCTGTTCCAGCGTCATCTCGGCGCTGTTATAGATGGCACAGCCGGGCTTCGCCAGCCCCAGCAGGGCCGGGTTGACAAGACTGCCCGCGTAGATGATGCAGTCGGCATCGGCCAGCAGGGCTGCACCCCGCCGGGTGATGAGGTCGGGCGCACCCGGCCCGGCTCCTACAAAATGGACCATATCTTACCCCTCCTTCACCAAAATCGTTGTGAAATAGCCCGCCGACCGGGCCGGGTCATAATCGGCCAGGTCGGGCCAGACCTCCTCGTTCGGCAGGCCGCAGTTACAGACCATCGCGCTCCGGCTCAGAAGCCCGGCGTCGGCCAGCGCGGCCAGCGTCTCGGGCAGCTGACGGCCCGATTTCATCAGCACTTTCGCGCCCGGTGCGGCCAGCACCTCAGCGGCGCAGCGCCCCGGGGCGATGGTCAGCGGCTGCTCCATGCCGCCCGTCAGGGACTGGCCCAGCCGGGCCGCAGCGGCGCAGAAGCTCGTCACGCCGGGGAGCATCACGGTCTTGCAACCCTCGGCCTCCAAGATCTCCTGCAGGTAGCCGAAGGTGGCGTAAACGGACACGTCGCCGAGGTTGAGCATGGCGACATCCTGCCCGGCGTCGAGATATTCTTTCACGGCCCGGGCCGCCTCGATGTGGGCGGCTTTCTGCACCGCCGGGTCAAGACTCATGGCGAAGCGCAGCGGCAGGATGGTCTTGCCGCTCAGCTCCACCGCACCTTTTGCGATGTCCAGCGCCAGCATCCCGCCCTTCGGGGTCTGGGGCGCAGCGATGACCGGACAGTTTTCGAGGCGGCGGACAGCCTGCAGGGTCATGAGCTCCGGGTCGCCCGGGCCGACGCTGACGCCGTAAAAAGTACCTATCCGTTTTTCCATTCGTCCAGCAGCTCCTTTGCAGTTCTGGTCCGGCCCAGCGGGCCGTATTGGTTCGAGAAGAGCACCGCACCCACCCGGAACGCCCCGGCGGCGCGGCGGTCGAGGTGGAGCTGGATGGCGTCCAGCAGGCTGGATAGCACCGGTTCTCTCATCTTTGCTTTGTCTAAGATCTCCATGCAGGCGTCGGTGGTGGCCGCATTCATCAGGGCCGCACAGACGTCCTGGGACGCGCCGCAGAGGGCGGCGTGGGCGCAGAGCAGCTCGGTGCGGCAGTCGGCTGTGCGGGAGTGGGTGTTCATGACGCCGCCCGCCAGTTTGACCAGCTTGCCGATGTGGCCCACCAGCACCACCTCTTCGAAGTGGGATGCCGCCGCCATATCCATCGTATCCCCGATGAAGTTCGAGGTCTTGACCACCGGGATATTCTTTAGGGCGGGCATTTTCTCGTGGAGATAGTCGAGGCCGTAGTTTCCCGGGGCGAGGATGAGCCGCCGGGGGCTTCCAGCCCGGAGCGCCGCCTGCCCCATTTCCAGCTGGATGGTGTCGAGGATGGCCTGCTGGCTCATGGGCTCGACGATGCCGCTGGTGCCGAGGACGCTGAGTCCCCCTTCCACGCCCATGTGGGGGTTGAAGGTGCGCTTCGCTGTCTCAGCCCCGCCCTCGATGGAGATGGTGACGTCAAAGCCGCCCGCGTACCCGGCAGATTCGGCCTCCTTTTCCAGCGCTTCCTTTATCATGGCCCGGGGGACGTGGTTGATGGCAGCTTCGCCCACGGGCTGGTCGAGACCGGGCTTTGTTACCCGGCCCACGCCCTCACCGCCGTGGATGCGCACCTCGCCGGCCAGCTCGGGCCGGAGGGCGACACTGGCGATAACCGGCAGACCGGTGGTCACGTCCACATCGTCGCCGCCGTCCTTCCGGATGGCGCACTCGGCCCCCTCGCCGGACAGGCGGCAGAAGATGGGCTCTACCTCCACCACGATGCCCTTCGGGGTGCGGAGGGCCACCGTCTCGGGGGTGTGGCCGGTGAGCAGCAGCCGTGCCGCGCCCGCCGCGCCCAGCGCCGCACAGGTGCCGGTGGTGTAGCCGCAGCGCAGGAGCTTCTGGCCGCTGCGGACGTAGTGCTCAAAGAGCGGGCGCTTTTCCTCCGGCGCTTTTTCTTCGCCGTAGAGGAATGCGTACTGCTCATCGGTCAGAGCATAAATTTTGCAGATGTTTTCCCGGGCAAAGGCCTTTTCCGGCGTCATGACGTCCGAGACGCCCGCCGCCGAGACGCAGACGACCTTGTCGGAAACTTTCTGTGCCAGCTCCAGCTCGTGGAGGCTCAGGATGACGGCCATCTTCTTGTCGCGGGCGAGGCTTTTCAGGATGGCCAGCAATTCGGCCTTGCCCTTGATGTCGAGGAAAGACGTAGGCTCGTCCAATAATATCAGCTCCGGCTGCTGGCAGATGGCCCGAGCCAGCAGGACGCGCTGGCGCTGGCCGTCGCTGATGCGGTTGAAGTCCCGGCCCGCCAGCGCCTCGGCCCCCACGAGGGCCAGCGCGGCATGGACCTGACGCTTATCTTCTGCCGAGAGGACACCCAGCCGCCCCGTGTAGGGGTAGCGCCCGGCGGACGCCATCTCGAAGCAGGTGGTCAGCTCGGTGCGGCGGGTGTGAGGCACCATCAGAGCCATTTTGCGGGCGCGCTCCGGGCCGGAGTAGTCCGCGAGATTTTTGCCGTCCAGCAGCACAGCGCCCCCCTGGGGGGCCAGCTGCGCTGCCAGCGTCTTGAGCAGGGTGGATTTTCCCGCGCCGTTGGGGCCGATGAGGGTGAGGATGGTCCCCTTCCCGACGCCGAGTCCGATGTGTTCCATCAGGGGCGTTTTGCCGTAGCCGATGGCAAGGTCCTCGGCGCGGCAGTAGAATTTCGGATCGCTCATTCCCGGCCCTCCTGTGTCTGGCGGCGCACCAGCAGCCAGATGACCACCGGCGCACCGAAAACTGCCGTCACCGAGCTGATGGACAGCTCAGTGGGCGCGAACAGGCTGCGGGCGATGAGGTCGCAGAGCAGGCAGAACGCTGCCCCGCCCAGACAGCAGCCCGGCAGGACATAAAGGGGCTTTGCGCTGCCCAGCAGGTTCTTGACCAGATGCGGCACCGCGATGCCCACAAAGGAGATGGGGCCTGCAAAGGCCGTCACGCAGGCGGAAAGCAGGCTGGAAAGCAGCACGAGGGCCGTCGAGAAGGCCCGCACCGGTACGCCGACGCTCCTGGCGTAGCTCTCGCCCATCTGGTAGGCCGCCATGGGCTTCGAGAGCAGGAACGCCGCCGCCAGCGCGGGCAGCACCACGCAGGCCGCTGCGCCCACGTTGGCCCAGGTCATGCCGGAAAAGCTGCCCATCGACCAGTTGTGGAGATTGACGATGTTGGAGTCCTGAGCGAAAGTCACCACGATGTCGGTGACAGCCGAGCAGATATAACCGATCATGATGCCGCAGATGACGAGGATGCTCATCCGCGGCACCCGCCGGGCCACCACCAGCACAAAGGCCATAGCCGCCATCGAGCCTGCAAAAGCGGCGATGATGAGGGTGGCCGAGCCAGTGAGCAGCCCCTGCTGTAAAAACACCACCATCGTCAGGGCCACCGCCAGCTTTGCGCCGCTGGAAACGCCCATGACGAAGGGGCCGGCGATGGGGTTGGCGAAGAAGGTCTGCAGGAGGTAGCCTGCAGCCGAGAGGGCCGCGCCCAGCAGCACGACCATGACCGCCCGGGGCAGACGGAGCTGGAGCACGATGCCCACGGCCAGCGCATCTTCGCCCCGGCCCAGCAGAGCCGCCGCCACCGCGCCGGGCGTCAGGGACACACTGCCCCAGAACAGATTGAGTGCAAACAGCACCGCGACCCCCGCCGTAAGGGCGAGGTACGCGAGGCTGAGGCGGCGGGTGGTGGTCATGACAAAGCTCCTTTTATACGATGCGCTGTAAGAAACGGAGGGACGCCGGGTCGGGCGAGTCCTCGGTGAAGACGAGGTTCATATCCGAGATGAGGTCGGCCAGCTCCATACTCTGCTGGAAGAGGCTCTGGGCCGTACACCAGCAGTCGCCGGACTGGACGGCTTTGAAATCTGCCAGCATCGGGCATTTTTCGATGAGCTGGTCACGGGTCTCCATCACGCCCTCGATGGTACTGTTGTAGATGAGGACGTCGGCGTCCCTGGCCCGGGCGTAGAACGTCTCCAGCGGCAGTTTGATGGTGGACTGGGCCGACGTCTCCCCCTCGAGGTCGTCGAAGATGTAGACGCCGCCGGCCATCCCCACCATCTGGGCCACATAGTCGCTGGTGCGGCGGACGGTGATGAGGTTATTTGTGGTGATGGAGAAGAAGGCCGCAGTCTTGCCGGTGTTCTCCTGCTCGAGGATAGGGGCCACCTGCTCCACCTTCTGGCGAAAGACCTCTTCCGCCATCTCAGTCTTATTCAGCAGGATGCCGTAGAGCTTGAGCCACTCCATCCGGGCCAGCGGGCCGCTCTCGTAACTCGAGCGCTCCACGAGGACCGGCACGCCGAACTTTTCCAGCTGCTCCTTGACCTCGGGGTCGTGGAGCACCATGGTGTTCTCGATGGCGAGGGTGCAGCCGGCGGCAAGGATGCGCTCATAGTCCGGGGCGCTGTACTTGCCCGCGTAGGCGATGCGGCCCTCCTGCATGGCCTGTTTGGCCTCTTCCACATACCAGCCCTCGGCCTTCGTGCCGGAGAGGGCGATGCTGTCCAATGCGTCCAGATGGACGAAGAGGTCCATCACCGAAGTGGAGACGAGATAAATATGATCCAGCGGCTGGCGCAGCAGAACGACATCTTCGGGCAGGTCGTCCACCTCGGCGGCCCCTTCAGGGACGACGAGGAACCGCCCGGCGTCCGGGATGTCGATCATCACATAGCCGCCCTCATAGCAGTCGGCGGAAAACTGGGTGGCATAGTCCAGCGGGTAGCTGTGGTCGAACACGAGGGATGCTGTATTGGCCGGGGCGGTCTTGTGCCGCCCGCAGCCCGCAAGGGTGAGGGCGGCGGCAGGCAGGGCTTTCAGGAAATTGCGGCGTTTCATCGTTACTTTGCCTCGATCAGAGATGCAGAGGCGAAGGTCAGCGTATACTCGATCTCATGCGGGGTGCTCATGGCGACGGTATCGCCCACCACATCCAGCGGGGTGTCGAGAGCAGTGACGGGAATCTCGAAGGTAGAGTTGCCCTCGGTGTTGGTGGGCAGATACTTTTCGCCGTCCACCAGCATATAGTCGTAGTTGGGGCTGGACCAGACGATGGTGGCGGTCATCCTGCCATCGGCCACGGTCAGGGCAGCGGGGCTTTCCACGGTGGCACGGCCGGAGCCGCCCTCGAGGGTCACGTCACAGGTGTAGGTGCCGTCGGCAGGTGCTTCCGCCGCAGCAGGCTGGGCGTTGGCGACACGGACGGTATGGTCGTACCACTTGCCCTTGGAGCCGAGGATGGCCAGCTGGAAGTCCTCGTCCAGAGCCTCCACCGGGATGTCGAAGCCGTACACCTCATCCGAAGTGCCGTCGCTGTAGGTGACGGTGTCGGTGGTGGGCTGGAGCCAGTCGCCCTCGTGGGCCTCGGCGTCAGCGGCCATGCCGACGTAGAGGTTGACGATCTTTTTGGAGACGAGACTGACGTGGAAGGTCATCTGACCGTCCTTCACGGTCAGGGTCCCCTTGCCGTCATTGGCCTCGTTGGCATGGAACATGGAGCTGTCGGTGTCAAAGTCGGCGGTGTAGACGCCGTCGGGCAGAGCAGCCTCTGCTGTCGGTTCGGAAGCAGCCTCGCTCACGGCAGAGGAAGCCGCAACCTCGGAGGAA
>UMFT01029859.1_pt1 | contig 10877 bp, 9 predicted proteins | sample 1965081 | NCBI WGS metagenome assembly UMFT01 (sample SAMEA4836053, study PRJEB28245) | human gut metagenome | biome: gut microbiome; material: fecal sample | place: Denmark | collected 2008
CATGATGATATTATGTATTTTGAAATGTATAGGAGAAGAATAACAGTATATATAAATAATGGGAAAGCAATAGAATTAAAGGAAAGAAAAACAATAAAATCTCTTTATGAAGAGCTTGAGGACGAGGATTTCGTACAAATACATAGCGGTGGAATAGTTAATGTAAAATACATATATGAATATTCGGGATATAGTATAACACTAGACAATGAAACGAAACTTGTAGTAAGCAGAAGCAGGCTGAAAGAAGTAAAAGAACAAATGGCAAGATATTGGAGGAATAGAGTATGACAGCATTGTATTGGGTAGTTGACTGTCTGGCAACATTGGTTGAATGTATAGGATGTTGTGCCTTTACGGGAATATTTGTGGAAAAGAAGAATGTTAAAAAGAGAATATTAGTGGATTCAACATTTTTTAGCATCTTTATTATTATGATGAATAAAATCAGTCTTTTTTCTTCATTAAATGGAGTGATGTCAATAGTAATATTGGCATCCTTACAGGCGGCAGTTTATAAAAGAAAAATTAAAACACTAATATTGTCAACGGTAATATTTTCAATAATAGATATGGCAATAGATTTTACAGTAGTACAAATGGGAGCGATAGTATTTAGTATAAATACAGGCGAGGTGTTATTAAATTATGGAATTGAAAGAATTTTCTGTACAATAATGAGCAAAACAATTTTATTAATTGTTGTATATTTAATGCATAAGTATAACAGAAATAAAACACAGATATCAGGTAGACATTTAGGTATTTGTGGTTTGATAGCTTGTATATTAGTGGCGTTAGATTATTATATTGCAGAAAACAGTATGATGGCAGTAAATGACAAGATGCGTATGTTTCTTGGAATATATTTTATATCATCAATAGTAATTATTCTGCTTGTTTTTAGTTTAGTATTAAAATTAGGCGAGAATTATCACCAAAAAAATGAAATATCTTTATTGGAATTACAAAATGAAATGATGATACGAACTGAAAAAAATACTGAACAAGTATTTAATATGTGGCGTGGTAGCATTCATGATTATAAACATAAGATTTTTGCAATAAGACATTGGCTTGAAGAGGGAAATGTTGATAACGTTAAAGAATTTGTAGAACAGGAATGCGAGAATTTAACTCAGAAAATGTTCTATGTACAGACAGGAAATAGTGCCGTAGATTCAATAATAAATACAAAACAAAAAATTGCAGAAGATAAGGGAATAATCTTTTCGTCTAATATTTCATTGCCTGCTGAGTATGCAGTTTCAGATATGGATATGGTATGCGTTCTTGGAAATTTGATAGATAATGCCATAGAGGCATGTGAAAAGCAAACAAGTAAATATATAGAAGTTGATATAAATGAAGTGAAAAAAATGATACTGATAAAAATAGTTAACTCATATAACGGAGAAAAATTGACACTTCAGTTACATCAAAAAAAGAAAAAACAATGCATGGGATAGGAATAAAAAATGTAAAGAAAATAGTTGCTAAATATAAGGGAGCATATGATATGGAATGCGAAGATGATGAAGTAGTGACTACAGTTACAATGTTATATAAGTAGAAAAAAATAGTTGAGAATAGGTTGTTGATACCTAATCTCGACTATTTTTTACTTTTAATTACCAAAAAATCCATAAAATATACCAAAAAATCCATATTGAGTTTTTTTAATAATTTTTATGCTATTATATGTGCAGGCAATCAGAATGAAAAGATTGTCTGGAGAAAAAGGGAAAAATAAGGGAAGGAGGACACGCTGATGAAGGAAAATAAAACATTGGAAAAAATGTTGGAAACCATTGCAGAGGTATTTAGTGAATCAACATCATGTTTTGGGCTTTATGAACCTAAAGTACCGGAAAAATTGGTAGAAAAAAAGAAGAAAAATGTTTAGGAAGATGTCGGAAGCATTAACATTCCAGTTGGTAAAAAATAAAATACTGAACATAGAAGCTTATGAGATTTGGGCATATTCAATAGAAATAATTCTATTAAATGGAAGTATTTTATTAGGATGCTTATTAATAAGTTTTATGTTGGGAGAAATGACGCACATGTTATCATTTGTTTTATTTTTTATACCATTGAGAATGTTAGTGGGAGGATATCATTGTAGAAAGAGTGAAACGTGCTTTTTTTGCACACTTTTGGTATATGGAGCATCTACGCTGTCTATACAATTGTATGAGACGGAAATTATGGAAGAGGCGATATGGATTTTAGCAGTGATTTCAATTCTGATTATATTGATATGGTCGCCGTTGGTTAACCCAAATCATCTTTTAGAGGATTATCAAATCAGACGAAATAAAAACATTATATATGTAATGGTTGTGATTGATGTTGCACTTTACGGAATATTTTGCAAGACAAACATAGCCATGGCACATAGTGAAATGATGTTTATTATTTTGGTAGCATTGACACTGCTGGCAGGAGTTATGAAAAACAAAAGAATAGGAAAAAATGAGTTCAAAGGAGAAATGCTTTGTATGAAAGACGTTTTAAATAAATAATTTTATTGTATAAATTAGTATTTTGGATTTTTATGCAAGGTGTGTAAAACATAGAAGGTTGAGATGAAAGAAAAATTAAGAAGAACGATTGCACTATTGTTTTGTGGTGGCTTAATGTTTGCAGGATTGTTGAGTAGTTCGGTTAAAGTTGAAGCAGGAACAAGTAAAACGGTAGAAAATGAAAAGAGCTATTTGTTTGCAGTTCCGGAAGGAGGCTGGTCAACGATAACAGTATATGTATTATAGTACAACAACGAAAAATTATGCCTCAGTATCCTATACAGTACATTGTAAAGGTGGTATTCTTACATCAAGTTTAAACGGTCATACACTAAAAATGAGATTAAATACGAAGTAAGGAAAGATTAGGTAAAAGTATGAAGAAAAAAGTTATTATAAGCATTATCGCATTTAGTCTAATAATAGGAGGAACAGTATTGACAAATGCAAAACCTAAAAGTAATTTAGCAAAAATGTGGGGAAATGTGCTTTCAAAGGATTATGAAAAGAAAGAATCAAAGAAAAATAACGAATACAGAATATCATTATATGGAAAAATATCAGAAAAAACAGAAGAAATTAATGATATAGCAGAGGAAGGAAAGGATATTTTAATAGCAACAGATGAAATAGATAAAGCTGAAGAATTTTATAAGATAAACGGTAATGATGAAGAGCTTGCAAAAGAAAAAGCAAAAAGTTATGTAGAAGGTCAGAATGCTTTATATATTGAGGCTATTAAGAAAGGATATGATGTTACGGACAAAGAATTAGACCAGTATATAGCGGAGTTGAAGGAAACAGTTTCAACCGCAGAAAACAGGGAAGTAGCGCAAGACATTATTGATTCTTTTGATTCGGAAGAAGACTATTGGAAATATGAAAGAGAATTATATAAGAAGTTATTACCTATTCAGAAATATGTTAAAAAACTTGAAAATGATTTTATAAAACAAAATTTAAAAAATAAAACCGATGAACAAGTTAAAAATGAATGGACAGAAGAATTAGAAAAAATAAAAGCAAAAGCAGTAAAAAATCAGGATTTTCAAGAACTACAACATGATGAAAAGATAGATAGTAAGTTTATAAAATAGTGGTTATTCTTTCAATTAACACGGTTGTTCATAACAGTCTGTTTGTGCTATTATAATGCTAAATCAGTAAGTAGCGCAAAGGAGAAATTATGGGACAGGTTTATTTTACAAGACATGGGCAGACATTTTGGAATGTTGAAAATAAAATATGTGGAGCAACAGATATTGGCTTGACAGAATTAGGACATAAGCAGGCTGAGGAGTTGGGACAGAAGATTTTGAAGGAGGGAATAAAAATCGACGAAATTTTGTACTCACCACTTAGCAGGGCAGCAGATACAGCGAAGCATATTGGGGAAGTAACAGGGATTCCGATGAGAGAAGAAATCCGATTAAAGGAACAGAATTTCGGAAAGTACGAATCTACACCAAGACACGGCGAAGAATTTGAAGAGGCAAAAAAGAGCTTCATAAATCATTTTGACGGTGGCGAATCAATGTTTGAAATGGCTCAGAGAATCTATAATCTATTGGATGACTTGAAGAAAGAATCAGGCGAAAAGACATATCTTCTTGTTGCCCATAATGGCATATCAAGAGTAGTAAATTCATATTTCCACGATATGACAAACGAAGAATATGCGGCGTTTGGAATAAAGAATTGCGAGATATTAAAGTATGAATTTTAACGCCAGTTAAAAAGTGGAACTTGTGGATCAACAGCAACAACAATAGAAGAATTTTGAAACTGTTTCTAATTTAGATATTAAGTTTGATGAATCTTTCAATATAAAGATAGATTGCAACAATGAAATAGGAATAATGTATTTGCGAAGTCAGGACAAAATATGTTATTTGAAGAACAAAGATAAAGCATACCAGTTATCAAAGGAAGACTATGATTTCATAATTAATAAGGTAGAAGAGGAATAATAAAAAAGGCACAGAGTTAATCAGTTACGGTTAGCCCTGTGTTTTTTTTGTCAAGATAAATTATCTCACAGTTATAGATTGAAGATTATTTATCCATTTCAAAAAAATTATTAATACTTTTTCGGCATTTTGAATATATTGAACTGTTAGGAATTTTTCCTGCAAAAAACAGTGAGGAGGTGAAATAATGCACAGGTTTTTCCGGCTATGGAAAAAGCAAAGGATGAAAAAGTATGGAGCATGTATGTTATGTATGGCAATTACAATGACAATGTTTCAACCGGTTTTGGGAAATATAGGGCCGGGAACGGATACACTAAAGACTGATGAGGGAACACCGGTAAAAAGTATTTACGTTTCTGACAGCTCCACATCTGACATTGAATCTTTGTTTCAGGGAAAAAACAAAGATGACGGAAGGATAGAAACTGACAAGTCAGTAATGTATGGAAAAGATGATTATTCCATATTTAGCAGTTATAATCCGGGAGAATTTAGCGTAATTTTGTCAGCACTTGGACAGAAGTATATTGATACGACTTCGGGAATAATTCATGTACCTTTAGATGTGGTACTTGTTCTTGATATTTCAGGAAGTATGTCTGTGGATGGCGATGGCAAGAGGGCTGATAATCTGGTAAAAGCTGTAAACAAGACCATTACTTATTTGATGAAAGAAGATGAGAATAACAGGGTAGCGGTTGTGGCATACAACACAAAAGCAACAAAGATTTTGCCGCTTGGAAGATATTATGTTGGAAGCAAGGCAGACTACTCTAATACCAATTCTTATTTTTCTGTATCAAAATCATCTAAGAATGATGGCTACAAAAAATTAGATATAGGAAAAATTAAAAACGAAAGTACAAACAATCTTACAGATAAGGCATCGAAATCAATTGAGGTATATGGGGCAACATACATTCAGGATGGAATAAAGCAGGGGGCGGATATTCTTATTAATGAAAAAACAACAACTTACACTGATAGTGTTTCTGGTCAGAAGGTAACAAGAACACCTAATATCCTTTTGCTATCAGATGGTTGCCCTACCCTTGGCAATTCGGATTACAAGAATTTGCCTTCGAATAAAAAATTTGGTGATGGCTCATGTTGTGGAAGTGAAAATACTACGGACAATAACAAGGAGTATTCAGAAAATGACAAGGGAATTTTTGGTTATTACACAATTCTTACGGCAAAGTATTATAAGGACAGTGTAAGTAAGCATTACAATGGTCAGGCAGACCACAAAAACAACAAGTTTTTTACAGTTGGTGTAGGCGTTACTGAAGGGGAAGGTTATGACTACATTAGCCAGGTACTTCATCCAACGGCGCAGAACATTGAACGATGTAAGAACAGCAAAGATCCGCGAGCTAACGAATTGCACAAGACTTTGACAAAACAATATGCCGATAATACAAAGATAACTGTAGGAAGTAAAAATACGGGAGTTCAGGCAAAAAGTTCCACGTATTATTACACCAATCCATACAGCAATTATGATTATGCCGACAACAGCAAAATGGCAAAAGATGATGCAATGGACAGCGAAACACTGGCGCAAATCTTTAAGCAGTTTTTGCAGGAAGGCATGGAAATAATCAACTATCATTCCTGTGTAGAAGAAGGACTTGATAACGCAGTAGAGTTTACCGACAAAATAGGTCAGGGAATGGAAATAAAGGAAACACCGATTCTAAGATACAATGGCATAAATTACAAAGCGGCAAAAATCTCAGAAGACGGTGACATTACCACCTATATATATGAAGGAAAAGTTCCATCGGCAACAGATGGAAATGATGATGTAAACTTAAAAAACATCAAAGTCACAGTAACAAAAAACAGTAAAGGATTACAAACCGTAAAGTTCACAATACCATCCAAACTGTTACCGGAAAACATCCAAATCCAAGGCGGCACACAATACACCAAGGCATTGCCAATCAGACTATGCTACAAAGTAGGTCCAACCAAAGAAGTAATCCTTGAAGCAGCCACTTTTGAAACAATGGAAATGGAAAAAATACTCTACACAAATATGTGGGATGAGGGCAAAGAAGCAACAGCCACATACATTCCAAACTGGGAAAACCCATACTACTACGGTTATGAAGAAAATCCAAACTTCGTAGGCTATGAGGAAGGCGAAATAGCCAAAGACAAAAACGCAACCAAAACAAAGCAATACTCAAAATCATATGGAAAAATAAAAAACAAAACAATAACGGCAACACTAGGCAACAACGGCAAACTAACCATAAGTGCAGCCAACACAAACAAAATCTACCAACTGCCCGACACAGGCGGAAACGGAACAAACACATACACATATATAGGAGCAATACTAATAGCAACATCACTAATCTACAACCGATACAAAAAAAACAGAGACAATATAAATTTGACATAAATAGAGGCGGGCGACAATTGAAAGGGGAAGTATGAAAAGTATAAAAAAATTTTTAGCAGTCATTTTATCAATGACTTTAATGTTAACACTTGGCACAGCCGCTTTTGGCGCACAAAAAACTCTGCCATCAGGCAAGGACACAGGCAGCATTAACGTAACCAACCTAAAGCCGGGAGACACAGTTACCGCATATCAGTTTGTAAAAGCCGACTACAATGAGTATGGCTTCACAGGTTATTCGGCAATAAACAACTACGTAAAAGATCCTGTTGCACCAACAGCACAGGAAGTAATTGATATGGCATCAAATGCAGCCACTATGACAGTTGCAGCAGAGAAGAAAGTTGCCACAGGGGACACGGAAGTTACACTTAATGGACTTCCTGTAGGTTATTATCTTGTAATGGTAACAAGCGGTTCTGAAACAGTTTACAGTCCAATGATTGCCGGTATTTATTATTCAAAATCAGCTACCGACAACACTTTGACAAACGGTGCAATCAGTGCAGATTCTGATTTTGAAATTAAAGCTCAAAAATGTTGGGCAAAGTCATCAACACCTAAGCTTGAAAAAACAATCGTTACACCTTCAAGCAAAAACAGCAAAGGTGACGATATTGCAATTGGCGACAAAATCACTTTTAACTTAAGTGCAACTGTTCCATCTTATAGCAAGGAATACAAGAAAGTAACTTACAAGATTTATGACATAATGAGCGAAGGACTTGACTACGTGGATGGTTCAATGAAGTGCTTTATTGAAAAATATGAAAATAACAGAGAGAATATTAAAGTTACACCTAAAGTAAATGGAGGCATTATTGAAATTACATTTGACTCAAAATTTATTCTCGAACATCCCGGCCAGAAGATTCAGGTTGAATATCAGGCAAAACTTAATGAAAAAGCAGGTGTAAACTTTGATGCAAACATTAATAAGGCATACCTTGAATACTCAAACAATCCTGCCAGTGGTTCTACTGCAAAAACCGGTGAAGATAAAGTTTACGTGTACACATTTGGCATTGATTCTAACTTATTTGGCAAGAGTACTGAGAAATGGAACGAGAAGACTAAGGAATTAATTAAGGTAGAAGAAGGGGAGTACCAATGGGTTGAAACTGAAAAAGAAAGTGGAATTTTCACTACAACAACGGCCCTTGAAGGTGCTACTTTTACTTTGACAAATAATAAAACTAAGAAATCTTACACGGCAACATCTGACAAATACGGATATCTTAAGTTTACAGGTCTTGATGCAGGTGAGTACACATTGCAGGAAACAGATGCGCCTGACGGTTTTACATTAAATGACGCAAAACATACAGTTGTTATCACAGCAGAATATAATCAGGATGGAACTTTAAAATCATACACAATAAAAATCGATGACAAGGCTACATCAACTTATACTGCAACTTACGATAAGGGAGTAATCAAAACAATTACTTCAACAAAAGACAGTCAGGGAAATATTTCTGAATCTGCTATTTTGAAAAACTCAAAAATGAGCTTTTTACCTTCAACAGGTGGCGTTGGCACAACTATTTTTGCAATTGTAGGTGTTGTATTTGTGGCAGTAGCGTTAGGTCTTCATATGATTTTAAGAGGAAAAAGCAAGCTGGAACAGGACAGATAGTTTGAGATAAAAAAAGAGTTTCAGACAGCTTTAAAATAAAAAGTTTAAGATAGGTAGTTTTCGTAATTGAAGGGGAACAGATTAATATCTAAAATTATTATGGTTGTAATTTTTCTTGTAGGATTTGGTTTTATTTTGTATCCAATTGTGGCTAACGAGTGGAACGAAATATGCCGGCGAAAAGTTATAACCGTATACGACAGGCAGGTTGAACAGTTTGTGGAGCAGGGTAAAATCAGTTATGAGGATGAGAAAAGGAAGGCCGACGAATATAATAAAGCTTTAAGATTTAACATAACTGATGACGGATTTGTCTCAAATAATGATAATAGTGTCAATAATAGTGACAATGATACTGATGAAGATAATAATAAAGATAATGAAGAAAGTTCCTTTGATGAAAACAGTGAGTACAACAAGTGTCTTAATTTAAACAATGACGGTATGATGGGATATATTTCAATTCCAAAAATTGACGTAAAACTTCCAATTTATCACTCTACTGACAATGAAGTTTTGCAAAAATATGTGGGGCATTTGGAAGGCTCAAGCCTGCCGGTAGGGGGCAAAAGTACACATGGAGTTTTGGCGGCTCACAGGGGGTTGCCCAGCTCCAGACTGTTTACGGATTTGGACAGAATTGAAGAGGGAGACAGGTTTTATATTTATGTGCTTAATCAGGTTTTGACTTATCAGGTTGACCGGATTTATCCAATGATAGACAAAAACGACAAGGCAAAATTGACGGAAGCATTGCAGACAAAGGAGGGTGAGGACTACATTACCCTTCTAACCTGTACCCCATACGGTGTCAACACTCACAGATTATTAGTTAGGGGAAAAAGAGTAGAAAATAGTAATGAGAGTTATGATAGAAAAATAAACAGCAACTCAAACTTGTGGATTCTATGCGGCGCAGCAGTTGGGATAATTGCAACGTCAGTAGTGTTGGTTATTTTGATAAGAAAGGGGGAGAAAGCAGATTGAAGAAGCATTGCAAAAGCAATCAGGGAAGATTGGCAAAACACATATTAGGCAAGTATTGTAGAATTAGTCAATTAAGAATTGATTGTATTTTAAATAAGATTTGTGTGGGATTTACTTTGATTTTTTTGTTTGGCTGTTTGGTCTTAAGCAATGGAAAAGTTTTGGCAGAAAACGCTGTAGACATTGGTAAACTTTGTAATCTTATGGTTCAGGTGCCGAAAGAAAATCCGGAGCTTAATAACGCACAATTGCAAGTGAAATTGTACAAAACAGCTGATATTACAAAATTGTGGAAATACAACACAATAGGAAATTATGAACTAATGAACAATTATGAATATTCCTTTATTAATGGTAATAACGTAATTGAAAAAATAAAGGTTAAACTAAATGAAATAGACAGCAGTACCACAGCAAAGGAATGGGAGGGGCTTGCTTTTGTGGCAAAAGAAGTGGCAAAGAGCGAAAAGCCTACTGCCGTGGCGACAATTGCTGACGGAAAAGCTGTTTTTCAGGGGCTTCAACCAGGACTTTATTTGGTGGAAGTGAATGACGCAATTGTAAATGGCAAAGCATACCGATTTATGGCATATTTGATTTCAGTGCCTAACTACAACGCCCAGAATCCTGCTGGAGAAAAAATAGAATACAACGTTGACACAGAGTTGAAAGTGGAAGTAAACGATAACAACATAACAACTCAGGTAACCACGTTTAAACCAACAGAAAACACAACAAAACCTAAAGCCAAAACATTAAAAACACCAAAGAATCGGCCGGATGAAACTTTAAAATATTTTGGCATATTGCCACAAACAGGGCAGCTTAAGTGGATTATTCCTGCCCTACTAATAGTAGGATTTGTTTGCATAGGAATAGGAATACAACTACTAAAAAAGGAAAATAAAAGTGAATAAAAAAATATCTGCCGTAGTTACACTAGTAGGTTTAATACTTATAATGTGTGCTATGGCAGTTTTGTTTAACAACAAAAAAGAAGACAATCTGGCACAAAAATCATCCAACACAGTTCTGTCAAGTCTGAAAGAAAAAATAGAAGAAAGCAATTTAAAAACTTCGGAGGAGGAAAAAGATTTGAACAAGGATTTGAATCAATATGACGGCTACATCAAAATTCCAAAGTTAAATCTTGAATTGCCTGTAATGAAAAAAACAACTCAGGCAAACTTAAAAAAATCACCATGTATATATTCAGGCACGGCAAAAGATTCAAACCTGATAATAGCCGCCCACAACTACAGCGCCCACTTTGGCAAAATAAACCAACTTGAAAACGGCGACAAAGTACAATACACCGACTTACAAAACAACAC